>Ga0256828_1000139_pt1 | contig 48877 bp, 48 predicted proteins | sample CV88metaG_FD_185993 | JGI IMG/M metagenome (GOLD analysis project Ga0256828, IMG submission 185993) | Hydrothermal vent microbial communities from East Pacific Rise, Pacific Ocean - CV88 | ecosystem: Environmental > Aquatic > Marine > Hydrothermal vents | place: Pacific Ocean: East Pacific Rise...
CACGTATTTTTTCACAACGGTTGAGGAAGTTCTCTTTGGTATAACCGCGCTTCATCGCTTTAAGAAGTGAGGTTGAACCGCTCTGTAGAGGTACATGTATCTGTTTGCATATTTTAGGGTTAGAGGCAAATTCCTGAATAAATGCATCATCCATATGCAACGGATGGGGAGACTGAAATCTGATACGTTCCAAACCGTTTATAGCTGATACTTTACGCAAAAGCTGTGTGAAATCACACTTCTCCTTGGAAGTTCCGAAACGTCTTCCGTAGTTGTTGACATTCTGCCCCAAAAGCATTACCTCTTTGGCTCCGGAAGCCACTGCCTTGCTGATCTCCTGTACAAGCAGGTCACTGGGGATGGATATTTCATCACCCCGTGTAGCAGGAACAATGCAGAAGGTACATGATTTGTCACATCCGATGGAGATATTGACCATTGCTTTAAAGGGATTGGTTCTGTATTCACCGAATGCATAGCTGCTCTCATCAAAATCCGTATCTACCTCAACCGCATGTTTTTTATCGACCACTTCTGTGATCTTGGAGACATTTCTTGCACCCAGTACAAAGTCAACAGAGGGTGCTCTCTTGATGATATCTTTTCCTAAATGACTTGCTGTACATCCGCAGACACCTATCTTGGCACCCTCTTTTTTATGCTTATTGAAAACACCTATTTCAGAAAAAAGTTTAGCCACAGGTTTTTCTCTGACAGAGCAGGTATTGATGATGATAAGGTCAGCTTCGGAAAGTTCTTGGGTAAGTTCGTAAGGTTCTTTCTGGTTCAACTCTGCGATCATATGCTCGCTGTCACGAACATTCATCGCACAACCGAGTGTCTCTATAAATAATTTTTTAGGCAACTAGTTCTCTTTGGTTTAAGCGATAATATGTACTTCATAGATATATTCATTGTCATCCAATCCATATTTTACTTCACGCATATAGACAGAATAACCCTTCTCTTCAAAATGCTCAATCAACTCTTTCAGCTCTTTGTGTGAGTTGTCTTTATCAAAATAAAATATAGATCTGTTTGCTAGCTCATCTTCTAATTTTTTCAACTCTATGGTTTTTGGCTTTGCTTTAAGTGTTGTTCTAGCAAGTTTTAATTTCATCTATATTTCCTTTAAATTTCTATTCAATTATTGGTTCGATTATACTTTATTTTCAGTAAAGGTTTGATTAGCTATAATGCTAATCTTCAAAAACGCCACCTCCTAGATGTACTTAATACTGTTTTGTTACCTCTTGTAGCGGGTATGATTGAATTTTTATCAAAAAGATTTATTAAGGGAAAAATAGATGGAAAAAATATTAGACATTATAGAAGCTATTGCGCATGAAAAAAATATATCCAAAGAGCATGCATTGGATGCATTTAAAGAAGCTTTGGTCAATACAGCAAAAAAACTTACTACGTTTACAAGCAACTTCGAAGTGCTGATTGACAATGATACAAAAACCTATTCTGTGAATAAAGTGATCACAGTTGTTGCCGACAATGATGAACAGCTTTTTGTTGAAGTAGGGAAAGAGGACAATAAAGAGACCATACCCTCAGATGCATTCATATCACTCTCTGAAGCAAAAGAGTTCGATGATTCACTTGAAATAGGTGATCAGCTTAAAGAAGAATTCATTCTGGAAGATCACGGTCGTACAGCTTCTGCAAACCTCTTTAGAGAACTTGAGTACCATGTTCAGAGACGTATAGAGCAGGACCTTTTTGAAAAATACAGAGAAAAAGTCGGTTCAGTGATGCTAGGTACGGTTAACCGCATAGATGCAGATGACAACACCCATGTAGAGATCGGAGAACTTAAAGGTATTCTTACACTTAGAAACCGTATCAAAGGTGAAAAATTCAAGCGTGGAGATACGATCAGAGCACTGCTTCGTTATGTAAGTGTTGACCCGCAATACGGTCTTTTCCTTGAGCTTACACGGACTTCACCTAAATTCCTTGAGGCACTCATGGCAAATGAAGTTCCTGAGATAGCAGACGGTGTGGTTGAGATCATCGGATCAGCAAGGATCCCAGGAGAAAGAGCGAAGATCGCTCTTAAGACCGATCAGATGAATGTTGACCCTATCGGTGCAGCCGTTGGTGTAAAAGGAGTACGTATCAATGCGGTGAGCCAAGAGCTGAACGGCGAAAATATCGACTGTATCGAATACTCTCCTATCCCGGAGATATTCATTACCAGAGCACTCAGTCCTGCGATCACGCAGAGTATCAAAGTAGATGCTGACGAGAAAAAAGCAGTCATTAATATTACCGGGGATCAAAAAGCAAAAGCCATAGGTAGAAGTGGTATTAACATTCGTCTTGCATCCATGCTGACAGGGTATACCATAGAACTGAACGAAGTGGAAGGTGTTACAGAGAGACAACCTGAAGCTGCAGAGAGTGGCGAAGCAGAAAAAACAAAAGATACATCGGCATTGGCGGATCTGTTCAAATAAATAGAGTGCGTTTACTAACGCACCCTACGATAAAATCATCTGAGAAAAACTATCGGCATCAAGGGATGCAGACCCTACTAGAACACCATCCACTCCGCGAATACTTATGATCTCTTTAATATTGTCAGGTTTAGCACTACCCCCGTATAACAACGGCTTTTGTACCGTTCTTTTCAGGGCTTCATGTGTTGAAGATATCTCTTCTGCAGTGGCAGAACGTCCGGTACCTATCGCCCAGATCGGTTCATAAGCAACAATAAGGTTTTCATAAGAAGTATCTATCCCTTCAAATTGGGCAAGAAGATATTCCATAACCGCCTCATCGCCCTGTTCACGGACATGTAACGGCTCACCAATACAGTAAATGATCTCAAAGCCCTGTGCTTTAAAAAAGCTGTATTTTGCAGCTACCCTTTCTTGGGATTCACCCAAAAGTTCACGTCTTTCACTGTGTCCAATGAGTATTGTTTTAACAACAAACTCTTCAAGCTGCTCTAAGCCTATTTCACCTGTAAAAGCACCATTTTGAGCGGGGTAGGCATTTTGGACACCTATAGTAAAATCCCCCTGATAATTATCCAATGCGGTAGAGGGAGGAAAAATATAGACTTTGTCTTCAGAACTCTTTGCAGACAATTTTTCATTTAACACTTCGATATACTCTTTTGTACTTTTTCTGGTGTGGTTCATTTTAAAATTGGCTGCAAATATCATCTATATATCCTAATTTATTTTTCTAAGGCTTCAAGTCCCGGAAGTTTGATACCTTCGATCAACTTCAAACTTGCTCCACCGCCTGTACTTACAAAAGTCATCTCATCCACATCACCTGCTCTTTGAGCAACATCAGCAGTATCTCCACCGCCTACGATCGTTGTTGCATGGGTTTCAGCAATATGGTGAGACATCATAATGCTTCCTTTGGAAAACTTATCCATCTCATAGACACCCATTGGTCCGTTCCAGATGATCGTCTGTGCATCATTAAGCACTTCACGGAAAAGTCTTGAACTTGCAGGTCCTGTGTCAAGTCCCATCCAATCTTTAGGGATCTCTTGTGACGGAAGATATTTCACTGCTGTATTTTCAGAAAATTCCGGTGCAACAACAAAATCTACAGGCAAATAGAACTTGACACCGAGATCATGTGCTTTTTCCATAATATCTCTTGCTTCGCCTATAAGGTCATCTTCAACCAGGGATTTACCTATCTCATACCCTTGGGCTTTGAGGAATGTAAATGCCATACCCCCTCCGATGATCACTTTATCTACTTTATTAAGAAGATTTGTCAATGCCTGCAGTTTTCCGGAGACTTTAGAACCGCCTACTACAGCAATAAACGGTCTGACAGGGTTTTCAAGTACTTTTCCGAAGAAGTTCACCTCTTTGCTCATGAGGAAACCTGCTGCTTTATGTTCTTTGTCAAACTGTTCAGCTATCGCATAGATAGATGCATGTTTTCTGTGACATGCACCAAAAGCATCATTCACATAAATATCTGCAAAAGAGGCCAACTCTTTTGCAAATGTTTCATCATTACTTGTCTCTCCTGCTTCAAAACGCAGATTTTCGAGTAAAAGTACATCACCCTCTTGCATTTGAGCAGCTTTTGCCTTTGCATCAGGGCCAACAACATCTTCAGCCATAAAAAGGTTATGTTTGATCTTCAAAAGTGTTTGAAGTCTCTTGGCAACAGGTTTTAAAGAGTATGCTTCTTCATATTTACCCGGTTCAGGTCTCTCATAATGCGACGCAAGGATCACTTTGCAATTTCTATCTATACAGTAACGGATCGTAGGCAATGCTGCACGGATACGTCTGTCATCGGTAATATTGCCGAACTCATCCTTAGGGACATTGAAGTCACATCTTATAAATACTCTTTTACCGTCGATATCAATATCTTTGAGTGTTCTCATTTTTACTATTATCCCCTACTACTATTTTTTACTGACTAGAACTGCCATATCAACCAAACGACATGAGTAACCCCACTCATTGTCATACCATGAGAGTACTTTAACCATATTCCCGCCGATCACTTGAATAGTATCAAGCGGTACAACTGTGCTGAGTTCTTCCCCTACAAAATCCTGAGAGACCCTGTACTCTTCATCTACACCCAAAATACCTTTATGTGAACCCTCACTCGCTCGTTTGAATGCTGCTTTCACTTCATCAAGTGTCGTCTCTTTGGCAAGTGTGACCGTAAGGTCAACCATGGAGACATCCGGTGTCGGTACCCTGATCGCCTGGCCGTTGAGTTTACCCTCAAGTGAAGGCATGACTTTAGAGATGGCTTTAGCTGCACCTGTGGTTGTCGGTACAAGGTTCACTGCACCAGAACGCCCTTTTCTGGGATCTTTTTTATGCTTTGCATCCAAGATCGGTTGAGAGGCAGTGTAAGAGTGGATCGTCGTCATCAATCCCTTTTTTATCCCGAAAGTATCATCAAGGACTTTAGCTACAGGTGCCAGACCGTTGGTTGTACAGCTTGCATTGGATACCACTGCTTCACCTGCATACTCCTCTTCATTTGCCCCTATGACAAATGTAGCCGTATCATCTTTCGCAGGTGCTGAGAACACCACTTTTTTGATACCGTTGTCAAGGTAAGGCTGTACACTCTCTTTTGTTAAAAATGCTCCTGTACACTCCAAGACGATCTGGGCTCCCGCAGAAGCGAAATCGATCTTGCTTAGATCACGCTGGGCAAACTTTTTAGCTTTTTCATTACCAATGTAAAGATAACCGTCCGCTACACGTACATCATTACGTCTGCCGTGCACCGAGTCATACTTAAGATTATACTCAAGCATCTCATCCGAGCCGCTTGCATTTACTGCTACAAGTTCAATGTCATCTCTATCTGCAATGATACGTGCCACACATCTACCGATTCTACCAAGTCCGTTGATCGCTACTTTTACAGCCATACTTTACCCTTATGCTTATTATGCTAAAATTACACAATTTTACAGTAAATGAGGTTAGCATTTGGTTAATCAGCCCAAGCCTACAGTAGCGATCTTCGGTGGAAGTTTCGACCCCCCACATATGGGACATCAACAAATTGTTGAAAAAGCTATGCAAAACTTGGATATAGATAAACTACTCGTTGTACCCGCCTACTTGAACCCTTTTAAAACATCTTCGCTGGCAGATGCCGAACAACGTCTAATCTGGTGTCACACTCTTTTTGATGAGATTCCCAATGTCATTGTAGATGATTATGAGATCAAACAGGGAAAAAGTACAACAACTTCACAATCTGTAAAACATTTCAATATAGACTATGATGTAAAATATCTCATTATCGGTTCTGACAACTTGTCAACATTGACAAAATGGCATGAATTTGAATGGCTTAACAGCCATATTATCTGGGTGATCATTACCAGAGAAAATCATGAAATAAGAACCGATATGCTTAGAGAGTGGAAAGTACTGGTGCTTGATGCCCCTGTGAGCTCTACTGATATACGAGATGAAAAAGATCTTACCTATGTTGACAAAAAAATAAAAGAATCTGTAAAAAAAGTACTTAAAGGACAACCGTTAATGACAATTGAAGAGAGAATTGAGAATATCATAAAGATACTTGATGAGAAAAAAGCTGAAGAGATAGAAGTATTCAACCTTGATGATGCAGATTACATTGCTGACCGTGTCGTGATAGCAAATTCGCTGAACCTAAAACACACACAGGCACTTTTTGATCATCTTAAAGAGGGTCTCAGACCATTGGGAGAGACATTTCTGCATTCAGATGTAAGTGATGAATGGATCGTTGCAGATCTTGGGGATATCCTCATTCATATCATGATACCTGAATATAGACAACGCTATTCACTGGAAACATTTTTAAGTGAGCTTGTGGAGAATCAAAATAAAAACACAGAGGCATAAAGCCTCTACCCCAGGATCCCATGCCTGGAGCCTTCAAGAAACTCTAACAATAAAAAGAGCCCTATCGTTATCACAGGAGAAAATATCACCCACCAGTAATACTTTTCTTTCATTAAATAAAACATCAATCCACCCCATGCTATCATGACCAAAATGATATGGGCAATGAATACCGGTATGACCGGTCGTGTTAAATTCCCTACTACAGCCAGAGAAATAATCATCCCGAATGTTGCTAAAGCAATAAGAAGTTTTTTTACATTTTGATTTTTGGTGTATTGAAAGAAGATGATGGCCAATGTAGCAAGAATTACTAAAATGATCAATGCTTTCACAACAGAACCTTTAATTTCTAATTTCTAATTTCTAATTTCTAATTTCTAATTTCTAATTTTATCACAGTCTATCTACAACTTCAATACCAAGTATATCAAGCCCTTGCTTAATGGTTTTGGCTGTAAGATCAGCCAGTTGCAGACGGCTCATTTTTGTTGCCTTATCCACACCCTCTTTCAAAATAGGGTTGCGCTCATAAAAACGCATGAAGAGTGTTGCTAACTCATACAGATAAGTTGTGATTTGGTTTGGTGTTGCATTCTGTGCTGCTATCTCAAGTATATCCTCAAAACGTAAGAGCATCACTGCAAGACGGTGCTCCAGCTCATCACCGATGATAATCTCACCTTTTACCTCTGCATCAAACTTTCTAAAGATACTCTGTATCCTTGCATAGGCATACTGCATATAGAGTGATGTATTACCGTCAAAGGAGAGCATCTTATCCCAGTTAAAGATATAGTTCGATTCACGGTTGATCGCAAGGTCGGCATATTTGACTGCACCGATCCCGATGATCTTTGCAAGCTTTTCTATCTCTTGCTCTGAATACCCCTCTTTATCTTTAATGGCATCTTTTGCTTTGATAACCGCTTCATCAAGCAGGTCGATCAATTTGACCGTACCTCCGTCACGTGTTTTGAACGGTTTTCCGCTTTTATCCATCATCGTACCGAATGCAATGTGCTCAAGCTTGACATCTTCAGGTACAAACCCCGACTCTTTTGCCACTTTAAATATCTGTTTAAAGTGACCGCCCTGTCTTGCATCAACCACATAAGAGATACGTTTTGCTCCCAGTACATTGGCTCTGTAACGCAATGCTGCCAGGTCAGTCGTTGCATAGAGATAACCGCCGTCACCTTTCTGAACGATCACAGGGATCTCTTCGTCTTCTAAAAAGACGCACTGTGCCCCGTCACTCTGGGTAAGCATATTTTTTCTGATCAGATCTTCTATGACCTCAGGAAGATCTTTATTGTAAAAACTCTCTGCCTTGACATCTTTACGTGTCAACTTGACACAAAGTTTGTCATAGACATCTTCACAGTGTTTTAATGAAATATTGATAAATTTCTGCCAAAGCTGCAAACAGTGCTCATCACCGCTTTGGATCTTGACGACATACTCTCTGGCTTTATCAGCAAAGGCTTCATCTGCATCAAAACGTCCTTTGGCATCTTTATAGAACTGTTCCAGGTCTTTCAGACTTCCGGTACCGTCTTCATCCATCTCTTCAAGATATGCGATCAGCATACCAAACTGTGTACCCCAGTCACCAATGTGGTTTTGGCGTATCACCTCATCACCTAAAAATTCCAATAGATTAGCTAACGTATCTCCAATGATCGTTGAACGCAAATGTCCTACATGCATCTGTTTTGCCATATTCGGACCGGAATAATCTACTACTACTTTTATAGGGCTCTCCCTTTTGCTTACACCCAATCTCTCATCATTTAATGCTGCATGAGCCTGATTGGCTATCCACAAAGGGTTGATCCAGAGGTTAATGAACCCGGGACCTGCGATCTGGGCTTTTGCAACTGCACCCGTTAGATCAAGGTTTTCTAAGATCATTTCTGCGATCTGACGCGGATTTTTACCCAGACTCTTTGCCAATGCCATTGCACCGTTGAACTGGTAATCCCCGAATTCAGGTTTGGTCGCTTCAGTGACTGACATAGCATTTTCAGTAATATTTGCTTTATTAAAAGCCTCTTGTATGGTTTGATTTATTTGTTGTTTTAATTTCATTCATTTTCCGTATGTGAGTGGAATAGTGTAGTAGATAGCGATACTATCAGAAGTTCTGAATGCTAAACGCCGAACGTTTAGCATCCGTTTTAAGCATTTTCGCTTTTTTTCTCTTCAATCTTTGTTTCAGTCGTTTCTGCATCTTTAGACGCGATCTCTTTAGGCTCTTCATCATCCTCTTTGATCGCTTTTTTAAAGTCTTTGATACCTTTACCCATACCTTTTGCAAGATCCGGTATTTTTTTTGCTCCAAAAAGAAGTACAACGATCGCCAATACGATCAATAACTCCGGCATACTTGGCATACCCATAATTCATCCTTTACCTACATCTCTTCTAATTCGATGTAATTTTAAAATTTTAATAATTATACTTAAAAATGTTTAACCCAACCTAACCTAGCCAAGATTGGATAAATTTCTCTTCATCTTCTTTGCTCTGTTTCAATCTTGCCGCTTTAGCCACGATCACAAATTCTCTAGCTGCTGCTTCTACCGTATCATTGATAATGGTAAAATCATACTCACCCAGTGCAAGGATCTCCTCTTTGGCATTCTCAATACGTTGCACAATAACCCGCTCATCATCGGTAGATCTTGCACGAAGTCTTGTCTCAAGCTCTTTGAGTGTAGGCGGTGTGATGAATGCAGAGGTAGTGATATCATTCATTTTGGCACGTACCAGTCTGTGTCCCTGCACATCAATATCAAAGATGACCAGTTTGCCTTCACCCAGTGCGACTCTCACCGGCTTTAGGGATGTACCGTAATAGTTACCGTGAACCTCGGCATATTCCAAAAAATTCCCTGCTTTGATATCTTCCTCAAAACTCTCTTTGCTCACGAAAAAATAATCCACCCCGTGCTCTTCTCCTGCTCTTGGTGCACGTGTCGTCGTAGAGATAGAAAAATAGTACTCTCCTATCTCACCGGATGCTGCATTGATTATGGTACTTTTCCCTGCACCGCTTGGACCCGAAAGTACTAAAATAGCACCTTTATGTGTGCTCTGCATCTACTTTTTATCCTTAAAATTGATCTTGATAGTTACCTCTGCACCTTTGAGAAGCTTTTTGATCTTCTTGACCTTCATCCCCTCTACCGCAGCAATAAGTGCCTCTTCAAAACTGAAGCTCTCTTCTTTGTTCTTTTTGCTTTTTTTAGACTTTTTATCTCTGTTTTTATGGGATTTCATATTTTTTTTCTTCTTCTCTTTAGAAGCTTCACTGCTTAGCTTCTCCACATACTCCTCTTCAGAAATGATTTCCAGACCGTCTGCTTCAAGCTGCTGTTTGATCACTTCCACTTTGCGTGCCTCTATCTCCTCTTCATCCAGTGCTTCCACAATTGGTACTTCATCCTCTTCTTCCATCTCCAAAAGTGCTTTGATCTTCTCTATCTCATTCGTATCCAGGACATTGGTCTCATTGGCTCTGTCTATCTCTTCAGCTTCTTCAGTAGCTTCTTCTACACTCTGAAGTACTGTTTCATTTTCAGAAGCAAGAGGAAAAATAGAAGGTACTTCTGCTGCTTTGGGCTCACTTTCACGCTCATCCATACTCTTAAGTACAGCACGTATCTGAGATGGCAGGAAAGGTTTTTTGATCACTTCGTCAAAAAGTTCTAAAATCTCTTCATTCACCTCACCACCGGCTAAAAAGACTTTTTTGCGTATCATAAGGTTCTCAAGCACTCTTTTTATCTCTTCATTGTAAGATCTGTCATCCACAAAAACAACGGCATACCTGTCAAGTGCCACATCACCTACACTCTCCACCTCTTCAAACACAGTATCTTCTTCACGCATACAAAGCGAAATAAGCCGAGAGACCACAGGGTTGGAATTGATGAGTAAAATATTCATGACAGAATGCTCCAAAAAGTAATAGTACGATTATAGTATAGATTTGGTTAGGGGTTGTTTTTACATAAAAATCTCTTTTTCTTAAGTTGTATTCAGATTTTATGTGATTTGATTGAGACGTACATCAGGTACGTTGAAAGAAAACGCATGAAATATGGATATAAATAAGAGAAAGTGGTACACTCTACAGGATTCGAACCTGTGACCTTCGGTACCGCAAACCGATGCTCTATCCAGCTAAGCTAAGAGTGCACTATTTTGTAGATGCGATATTTGGTGAGCGAATTGTATCGAAAAAATCTTTATTTTTCAAGTAGTCTCATACCTCCGAAGAGTTCCAGTGCATTTTTGTTGTGTACAAAGGTGTGATTATAAGGATGTTCCACCTCTATGGCATCGAACATTTCAAGCCGAAGTTGCTTTTTGAGTGCTTTGGCATGGGTACCGAACAAGATGAGTTTCGGGGCATCAGCTTGCAGTTGTTCCAAGAGTGTCTGCATAAAAGGTCTCCATGCTTTGACATGTCTGTTCGAACTTTTTTTGTCGGTAAAAATGAGAGCAGTATTGAGTAGCAGGACACCATTTTTTTCAAAATTAAGACGTAGTGCTTCTATGGAATTAATGAGCGGTGCTTTGTCTATTTTGGCAATGGCTTCCTGAGAGAGATCCTCCTGCAGATCTCCTCTTGCTACCAAAGCCATTTTGACAAAGTTTCTCAGACTTGTGGCACGGTTGACCTCTTTGCTCAGTCCTGTAGGTGAAAAAAGTGTCTGTACCTTTTCATCAATGAATGCATATCCCCCTGCACTCTGTTCTCTTGGATAGGGGTCTTGTCCAAAAAGAATATACTTTACTTTTTCTTTGGGTAGTGTTTTGAAGGCATTGAGATACTTCGTTTTAGAAGGAAAATAGCCGTTATCCTCTTCAAGAAAAGTGCGATACTCATGATCAAGGCTCTCATACGCTTTGCAGAGCAGTCTCTCCCAACTGCTATGAGGCACTTGTCTGCTCTTTTTTAATCTTGTCAAATTTGATGATAAGTTCTATTTTATTTATCGGAATGCCCAATTTCTTAGAAATATCTTCTCTGCTCTCTCCTGCCTCAACCAGTTTCATCACCTCTTCATGGGAAGAAAGATTCTCAATCACATCTTTGACCGCGACACGTGATGCTTCAAGATTGGAAATAGTGGTATCTTTTATAGCCAGAACCTCTTTAAGAGCTTTGATCTGCTCTGAGAGTTTTCTGTTGTTATTGTACAGATATACCAAAATCAATGCCAGGATCAAAACCAATACCAAAATAATAGTGTATTCCATTTAACTCACCTCTATGATAATTAAAAATAAAAAGACGAAGCCCAAATAGCCGTTGACCGTAAAAAAGGCTTTGTCTATTTTTGTAAAGTCTTTGTTGACAAGATAGTGCTCATAACTCAACATTACTGCTGCAAACAGTACAGAGAGTTGTGCCCAGATACCAAGCCCTGCATCTGCAACGAACCAAGCCCAAAACCCTACAGCAAGCAGATGAAATACTTTTGCTATATGCATGGTATTGGTCGCACCGAAACGTGAAGGTATAGAGTGCAAGTTGTTTGCTTTGTCAAATTCTATATCCTGCAAAGAGTAAAGCAGGTCAAACCCTGCTACCCAGAACATAACACCTGCTGCCAGATAAACAGACCAGGCTGTAATCTCTGCTGAAACCGCCACAACTCCGGCAATGGGAGCCAGACCAAGGCTGATACCCAAAATGAGATGCGCTGCCGCAGAAAAGCGTTTAAAAAGTGTATAAGCACCCAGAACCATAAGGATAGGCACTGCCAACTTGAATGCCAAATCATTGACAAAATAGGCAACTGCGATGAAGAAAACTGCATTGATGATGATGAATCCCAGCATCTGTGCATTGCTGACCCTACCATCTACAGAAGGTCTCGTTTTGGTACGGGGGTTGAGTATGTCAATATCTCTGTCAAGGTAACGGTTGACACCCATCGCAAAGTTACGGGCTGTCACGGCTGCCAAAGTACCAAGAAAAAGCAGCTTCCATCCAAACCACCCCGAACCGCTGTTCAAATAGGAAGCTACCAACATGGCAATAAAGATGAACGGCAACGAAAATACCGAGTGCTTGAACATCACCAACTCGGAAAAATCATTTAATTTTTGAATCAAGACACTTCTCTTCAGTTCCTCACTCCTCATTCCTCACTCCTCATTCATTATGGGTGCGGTATTTTAAGTTTAGAGTTCATAGACCACGCTACAGCTATGACCAACAATGAGATGATCGCTACGGAGGTAATGATCCCGTTTGCAAAAAGCAGATAAAGTACCCATAACAAAATAGCTCCCAGCGGTGTAGGTACACCCTCAAAATATTTTGCTACTTCTCCCTCCTCAACTTTGAGATTGAACTCTATAAGTCTTCTTAAGCCTGCAATGATATAGCCAATAAATATCAGTCCGACAACAAGCTCTTCCAAACTGTTTGTCATTCCGCTTTTAAGTGCATAGAAAAGTAAAAAAGGAGGCATGACCACAAAGGAGAGAAAATCTGCAAAACTGTCCAACTGTATACCGAACTCTGTAGAGAGTTTGTATTTTCGTGCCAGTTTTCCATCAATGATATCACAGGCACCTGCCATCCATGCCAAAATAATAGCCGTAAAAAAATCACTCTTTACAATGAAGTAGATCGCCATCACACCCAATGCCACATTTAAGTAGGTCACTAAATTCGCTATATTGAAACGGTTGTTCTTGTCAAATAAATTCATATGGTATTTTACACTCTTAGCACTTAACCCTTAACACTTAGCACTAACTTGTTATGATTACGCTATGGAAAACATCAAACAATTGGCCCTTATCGGTTCTACTGCATCAGGGAAAACTTCTCTTGCAGTCAAAGTTGCACAACAGCTAGATGCACATATCCTCTCTTTGGATTCACTTTCTATTTACAAAGAGATCGACATTGTATCGGCTAAACCGACACCAAAAGAGAGAGAAGGGATAGAACACTTCGGTATTGACACTATTTTCCCTGATGAAATATTTGATGTTACTACTTTTATAGCACTCTATCACGAAGTATATCAAAAGTGTCAAGCAGAGCATAAAAACCTTGTCATTGTCGGCGGTACGAGTTTTTACCTTAAAATGCTTTTGGAGGGTGTCAGCAGTCTGCCTGTCATCAGCAAAGAGACACAAAAAGAGACAAAGGTACATCTGAATGACTTACAAAAAACCTATACCTGGCTCTATGCTCTTGATCCGGTCTATATGTCCAAAATCAAGAGCAGTGATACTTACCGCATAGAAAAAGTACTGCATATCTATTTGGAAACAGAGCAGACTCCCACAGAGTATTTCAAAGCATTTCCCCCCAAACCTACGATCACTTCCCCTTTACCTGTTTACCAGATAGAGTGGGAGAGGGAAATCCTCCGTCAGCGTATAGCACAACGTACAGAAATAATGGTAAAAGCAGGTCTTATAGACGAGATCTGTGCATTAGAGAAAAAATATACCCGAAAACCAAACTGTATGAAAGCCATAGGAATAAAAGAGACCCTCTCCTATTTGGACGGCATCTACTCCAAAAAGGAGATGATTGAAAAAATCACTACCAATACTGCACGTTTGGCAAAAAGACAAAGAACATTCAATAATTCTCAGTTTGAAAATGTAGTAAAAGGAAGTCTGTCAGAGTTGGAGAAAATATTATTATAAGGTGCGTTGGCACCCCAAAGGTATTTCCTCCGGGCACCACGCACTTTTCTTGATATTAATATCCGCTTGCACTGATCATATAGTACAAGTAAGAGATAAGCGGTTGCACATAGAAGATCGCTGCTACTGTAGCAAGTGTTGCCAAACCTATCACAGCCATCAACGGCTTAGAGAGGTTATAGTAGACAGTATCAACATCTTTTACAGGATCTTTCAAGAACATATAAACGATCAATTTCAAATAATAATATGCTGCAATCGCCGAGTTAAGCCCCATCACGATCGCTAACCAGATATACCCTGAATTGACTGCTGCCTGCATCACATAGATCTTACCCCAGAAGACAGAGAACGGTGGGACACCTGCTAATGAGAGCATAAAGAGACCCATGATCACTGCACCTACAGGCATAATGTGAATAAACCCTGCAAATTTCTCATACGGGTGGTCAAATCTTTGGTTAAATCTTCTTTGTTTATGTCGAGAGATCCAAAGCATTGAGAATGCACCAAGGTTCGTGAACATAAAGAGTGCATAATAAAGGAAGATCGCTGTAGTCCCTTCTGTGGTATCCAATGCTAAAGCAGCCATAATGAAACCGGCATGAGAGATGGAAGAGTATGCAAGCATACGTTTGACATCTTCCTGTACCAGTGCCATAATGTTTGCCAGTGTCATTGTAAGTACGGCAAGTACTAAAATAACGATCCTTACCCACTCAACACCAAGGTCAATATACATACCGAAAATTCTGATAGAGACAACAAATGCCGCAACTTTCGGAACAACTGACATATATCCTGCCAATGGTGCAGATGCACCTTCATACACATCCGGTGCCCATGTATGGAACGGGAAGAGTGAAAGTTTAAATGCAAATGCCGTAAGCAAAAGTACTGATGCACCAAAGACAGCGATCATAATTCCTGTTTCATTCAGACGCGTTGCCATGACTTCAGCTACTTTATAAAGTTCGATACTTCCTGTCAATCCATAGATCACTGCTGAACCCATCGCATAGAATGCAGCTGCCAGTGCACCCATTGTAAAATACTTCACCGCTGCCTCATATGAGTTCGCTCTGTTGTGAAGGGCAATCAGTGTATAGAGTGCCAATGAAGCAGTTTCGATCCCTACAAAGATAAGAATGAGGTTATCACTGGTCACCATGAACTGGAAGCCTGCAACCATAAATAAAAAGAGTGCAAAGAATTCAGGGTACGAATATTCATGGAATCTTTTTGATGTGAGTGCCAATGGTGTGAAGATCATGGAACCTACGATGATCATAAGCTGGGAGATAATAGAGATCCCGTCGATCAGCATCACATCAAAGAAACCGCGTTCATTTACATTGAGCCCAAGTACGGCACCAAAGTCGATCACCAAGATCAGAAGTGTCAACATAACATAAAGTGATTTGTGCAACTTGTCATTGATAAGGTCAAGTACCAAAATGATCAATCCGCCTGCAATAGCAATAAGCATCGGTGCAAGAGTGATGAGATTAAGACTTTCTAAACTTACATTAATAGGCTGTAACATTACTTAACCTCCTTACTTGATTTCGCAACTTTTATCATATCTTTTGCCTCTTGTGTAATGGCTTTTTCATCCATGAATGTCAACATTGCTTTGACTGAATGATCTATAGGAGCGAGTACCGGTTTAGGATAAATACCCAACCATACCACAATAAGAACCAACGGTACCAGTGACCATGTCTCTTTTGCATCCAGATCTTTGAGTGTTTTATTCGCTTCATTGGTTACAGGACCAAAGAAACTATTTTTATAAACACTTAACATATAGATAGCCCCGATGATAATGGATGTACCCGCCAGGATAGTCATAATAGGAGATACTTCATAGAAACCAAGAAGTACCAGGAACTCACCGACAAAACCGATAGTCAACGGCAATCCGACTGCTGCCATAAGCATGATCCCGAAGATCACTGCATATTTAGGCATGACTGAAGCCAAACCGCCAAATTCACTCATGAGTTTTGTATGTCTTCTGTCATAGATCACACCTACAAGCATGAAGAGTGCACCTGAGACGATACCGTGTGAAAGCATTTGGAATACCGAACCTCCGATACCCTCTGCATTCATAGCAAAGATACCAAGCATAATGATACCCATGTGTGAAACAGAAGAGTAAGCGATCACTTGCTTCATATCTTTTTGTGCATAAGCAACCATTGCTGTATAGATGATCATGATAATGGAGATCACAGCGATCGGTGTGATCATCATCACAGATGCATCAGGGAACATCGGCAGTGAGAATCTTACAAATCCGTAGGTACCCATTTTAAGCAGTACTGCCGCAAGGATCACAGAACCGATAGTCGGTGCCTGTCCGTGTGCATACGGAAGCCATGTATGGAACGGGAACATTGGAACCTTGATCGCAAAACCGAGGAAGAATGCTGCAAAAAGCCATAACTGGTAATCCACAGGCAAGACCAATGCATACCAGTCTGTGATCGCAAAACTCCATACTCCTGTCAGGTTATGGTAAACATATGCTACAAAAAGCATCCCTACCAACATAATCAGTGATCCTGTAAAGGTATAGAGGAAGAACTTAATAGAGGCATAGACTCTAAGCGGTCCACCCCATGCACCGATGATATAGAGCATCGGAACAAGCGAAAGCTCCCAGAACAAATAGAAGATGATCGCATCAAGCGCAACGAATACACCTACCATTGTCATTTCAAGGAATAAAAGAGTAATGATCATGTTCTTAATGTTTTTGGTAATACTCATACTCATCATACCGATCAGGGTCATAAGTGTTGCCATAATAATAATAAACAGCGAAATACCGTCGACACCCAGATAATAGGTAATACCGAAATCAGGGATCAAAGGGATCATTTCTACAAATTGCATCCCTGCATTGGCAGTGTCAAAACTGAACCACAGCCATAATGAGAGCAGGAACTCTATGGCTGCTACAGTGATACCATAGGCTCTTGCACTCTCTTTATCTACAACAAATCCTAACAATCCAGCGATTGCCGGGAAAAATACTAATACACTTAAAATATTATCCATCTCTACTCCTTAACCTAGCATCGCTGAAAGAGCTGCTACTACAAGGAGTAATACTCCACCGACAGCCATCCAATTCAGATAGTTCGAAAGGTTACCTGTTTGCATTTTTCTCGAACCGTCACCACTTTTATAAAGAATGTTGGCAATACCGTCTACGGTTGCATCAACCACACTCATATCTATTTTCCACATATTGTCTGAAAGCATTTTATACGGTTTTGTAATAAACTCTTCATATAGCTGTGGAATATAATATTGGTTTGCAAGAAGCCTGTAGATAAAACTGTTTTCAAGCTTCTCATCTCTTTTAAGCCCTCTTGCATATTTCTTATATGCCAACCATATACCCCCAACTGCAAACAGAAGTACTACGATACCCAGTATCCATGCAATGTGGTGTGTATGCTCGCTCATATGATATTCCGGTAAAAGCTTGGTAACAAAATGTTCAAAAGTTCCCATACCGAAACCTGCCACTACTGCCAGGAAAGCAAGCGGAGACATTGCAACCAGTACGAATTTGTACATTTCATGCGGATGGATGTCAAATGCTTTGTATCTCTCGTCTCCCAGGAATGTCAGGAATACCTGTCTAAAGCTGTAGAATGCTGTCATACCTGCTGTAATAACAAGAATAGCCCACAAAACGATCGTTCCTTCATTCCATGCTGTTTCAATAATGGCATCTTTTGAGAAGAATCCTGCAAAGAACGGGATCCCTGCCAGTGCCAATGAAGCAAGCCCCATATAGATATAGGTCCAGTTCATTACCTTTTTAAGTCCACCCATCTTAAAGATGTCAAGTTCATCATGCATAGCATGCATGACGTTACCTGCACCCAAGAAGAGAAGTGCTTTGAAGAATGCATGTGCCGCAAGATGAAAAAGTGCGATCCAGTAAGCACCAAGACCTGCTGCTGCAAACATGTATCCCAATTGTGAGAGCGTAGAGAATGCGATGATTCTTTTAAGATCCCTGTTGACCAATGCCATAGAGGCTGCAAAGAATGCCACAAATGTACCCAGAGCCGCAATAAAGAAACTCACTTCAGGCGTCATAGCAAAAAGAGGGTTGGCTCTGATCACCAGGAATACCCCTGCTGTTACCATCGTAGCTGCGTGGATCAATGCAGAAACCGGTGTAGGTCCTTCCATTGCATCCGTAAGCCATGTATGAAGCGGGAATTGTGCTGATTTACCCATTGCCCCGATAAAGAGTGCAACTGCAGCAGCATTAAGAACTGTTCCGCTTAACTCAGGAAGTGCAGAGAAAACAACATCATACTGAAGACTTCCTACGTTCCAATATATAATAAAAAGTCCAACCAACATACCAAGGTCGGCAATACGGTTCATAATGAATGCTTCATTTGCTGCCCAAGATGGAGAGATAGACGGATTCTCTTCTCTTGTTACATCTGCTTTATGATACCAGAAACCGATCAGTAACCAGGAACAGACACCAACACCTTCCCAACCGATAAAGAGTCCTGCAAAGTTATCTGACATTACAAGGATCATCATCGAGAAAACAAATGCTGAGAGGTATGAGAAGAATCTGTTGAAACTTTTATCATGATCCATATATCCGATAGAATAGATATGAACAACTGTTGAAACAAGTGTCACCACGGTCATCATTGTAACAGAAACCTGATCCACCATGAACCCAAACGGAATACTCAGATCACCTGCAGAGATCCAGTCCATCATCGTTACATGGATACCTGTGCCTGTATAATACACATGGTAAGCCAATGTCACAGAAGCAATAAAAGAGATAAAAAGCAGCGAAGAAGCTACAATACCTACAAATGTCTGCCTTGGACTCATACCGAAAAGTGCCGAAAACATTGAACTTGCAAACGGAGCGAATAGTGCTATATATACTAAAGTTTCCATCTATTACCCCTTCATACTTGCAAGATCATCAAGATCAAGACTACCGTGTTTTTTATACAATACGATCAAAATACCAAGTCCGACTGCTACTTCACTCGCTGCAATAGCGATCACGAAGAATGCGAACATTTGACCTGTTAAATCGTTATAGTAATGTGAGATCGCTGCAAATGCGATGTTGACCGCATTAAGCATAACCTCTGTTGCGAAGAAAAGCATTAAAAGATTTCTTCTTCTAAGCACTCCAACCAATCCTACAGAGAAGATAAGTGCTGAGACGATAAGGTAGTGAGTTAAACTTATCATTTTGCATCCTTTGGTGTCAAGATTTCATCATCTGCACTGGTATCTTCAGTAAGACTCTGATCCATTTTTTTACCTGCAAGGATAATCCCTGCGATCATTGCTACAAGCAGCATCACAGCTGCTACCTCAAACGGGATAAGATACTTTGTAAATAGTACGATCCCCACATCTTGTGCATTCCCCACACCTTCATGCATAGGATAAAGTGCCTGAACAGCATCAGAGTGGATCGGTGCTGCAAACATAAGTACCAGTACCAATGCACTCAAACCGCCAAGCAAAAATACCAGACCGGGGTTGGTATTTTTCTCTTTAATATCTCTTGTGGCATCAAAGAACATCATTGCAAATGAATAAAGTGCCATCACTGCACCTACATAGACAATGAGTTGTACTACACCGAGAAAGTCTGCACCCAGAATAAAAAAGAATCCTGAGATCAGTACCATTCCTGCTGCAAGTGATGTCATGGCATAGAGTACATTCTTACTCATCACTGTTACAAGAAAAAGTCCTATTGTTAAAGCCGAAAATAGGTAAAAGGCTACTACTTCATACATATTCACTCCTCCTAATACGCTAACGGCGTTTGTTTAATATTGTCATCAGCATTTGGTGAGACTGCACCAAATCCGTCATACTCTTGTTGCAAATTAAGCTTGTCGATAGGTGTCAACATATCTTCAAAGAGTGAGAAACTCGCTCTCTGCTCAGAAGCTGTCTCATATCTTGGACCGTGTACGATCGCAAGTTCAGGACACACTTCCGCACAGTATCCACAGAAGATACAACGACCAAAGTTGATCGTATATTCACTTACCTCTTTACGCTGATTCTCATCATATCTTGTATCCATAGTGATACAGTTGGAGATACAGATCTTTTCACAAAGTCCGCATCCGATACATCTGTAGTGTCCACTCTCAAGCAATCTAAGCATATCATGGATCGCTCTGTATCTTGGAGAGATAGGAAGCTTCTCAAACGGATACTTTACTGTATGCATCTCGCCTTTAAAGAGTGCATTGATCATCTCTCTGAGTGTGACCCAAAGACCTACAAAAAGTTCACCTTTGAAAGTTCTTTTAACTACTTGCTTGAACCGGCACCAACCACTTGTAGGTGTTTCACCAAGATCAAGCATTTTGTAGTTCTGTGTTCCTACATTTCTATTTTTAAATTGTTCTAAACCCATATTCTCTCCTTACACCATCATCACAATACCGGTGATCACTACATTGATCACCGCAATCGGCATTAAGACTTTCCAACACAGCCACATCAACTGATCGGGTCTTACATGCGGCCAAGCTGCTCTTACCCATAACATTAGGAAAAAGAAGAAACCGACTTTCATAATGATAGTAAGCCATCCAAGTCCGCCTTCACTGTATCCGCCGAGGAAAACAACCGCCGCGATAATAGAGATCGTGATCATATTGGCATACTCACCGATGAAGAACATCCCCCATCTCATCCCGGAATACTCTGTTGCATACCCTGAAACTACTTCTGCTTCATGTTCAAGAAGGTCAAAAGGCGTTCTGTTGGTCTCTGCAAATCCTGCAATGAGGAAAAGAACGAATGCAACAGGCTGTTGCCAGATAAGCCATGATCCGATCCCGCCTGCCTGTGCATTGTTAAAGTCAACAAATGAGAGTGAACCTACAAGCATAATTGGTGCCAATATAGAAAGTCCTGTCACTACTTCATAACTTAAGAACTGTACTGCTGTTCTCGCAGCTCCTATGATACCCCATTTGTTTGCCTGAGACATACCTGCCAACAGCGGTCCGTAAAGACCTGATGCCATCATACCCAGCACAAACAGAATACCAATATTAAGATCTGCTGCGATCGACGGTACGAATGTCCCTCCCAGCAACGGGATCCAGCTTGGGATCGTAAAGTCAGGGAAAACAGGAACTGCTGCTAAAGCAATAAATGCTGTTGCCGCTGTAATAACCGGTGCGATCATAAAGATGAATCTGTTTGCATTTTGCGGAACAATATCTTCTTTCGTGAAGAGTTTGATCCCGTCTGCTGCAAGTTGCAGTAATCCGTAAGGTCCTACGTGCATAGGTCCTAGTCTTCTTTGCATAAATGCAAGTACTTTTCTTTCGATGAATGTACCGAAGCCTGCAATAGCAGAGATCACTGCCAAGATGATGATCGCTTTAATAAGCACACCTGCTGCGGTAACTTCCGGTAAATTTTCTACGAGTGTTGTTTCCATATTACACCTTTCTCATTGTTACTGTTTTGTATCTGGACGCACCAAAGAGACCATACACATCCTGAGCACTCTTGAAATCACTAAGCGCAACGATATCACCATCCATTCTCTCATCTGTGATCACATCTACGGTAATGCTTCTGTCTCCAAAGTCGATCTCCACTTTGTTTCCAAGTGCTTCTGCTTTTGAAGGACTTGCATAGAGACCGAATGCTTCAAAGATCTCATGTGCTTTGTTACTGAAGTCATTAAATTGTCTCTGCGGGTTGCATCTGTAAACGATCTCTCCCTCAAGTGCTATAGACTCGTCGATCTTCTCAACTTTGATCTCTTTTGCCTTTTTACTTTTTTGCGTGAGCTGATATCCTCTGTTCTCTGTGCCGTCATTGAGGTAACCGTTTGGCAGAGAATCAAATTCAACTGCTTTGAATCCTTTTTTAGTCGGAAGAGACACTGTCCAGTCAATTGTTTCAGCAGGTGCATCGGTAAGGGCTTTCATGATATCGTTAAGCTCATACCCTTTGTACTCCAATGCTGCATTGGTAGGCGTAACTCGCTTATGCATATTGGTCAATGTCCCCTCTTGCTGGTTCATTGCAGGCATATCAAGATCTCCGTCACCCAGTGCTGAGAGTCTGAAGTCACCGTTTTCGTTATAGCCGATCGTATATCCTTCTGCTTCCTCATCCAGTTCACAGATAAGTGCTACACCCAAAGAGTTTGTCTTAGGCGGGATCATTGCAACACGCACAGATGAAGTCTGTTCAATCAATGCAATAAGTTTTGCAATATTCTCAGCTTTCTCATGGAAATAAAGGTCTTCTCCGACAATAAGGGAGAATGACTCTTTCTTTTTCATCATCTTCTCAAAGGTTTCAGCAAAGGCATCACTCTGCTTTCCAAGAAGTTCCACAAGACCGTTAGACTCAACCGTGATCTCTTTTTCTACCATTTCAGGTACTTTTTTAGTCACTTCTTTGCTTTCACCCGTCTCTTCATCTACCACAGTTTCAGTCACCTCTTTCATGACCTTCTCTTTAATGGTTTTTGTAGTCTCCGATTTAAAGCTCTGGATATACTCTTTTACATCTGAAGGCAGTTTGTCAGCATCTGCAAAAAGATCCAGAATAAGATAGAGTGCTGCCTCTTCAAGTCCGACTTTATGTGTAAATACCTCTACACTCTTACCGAATGTCGGTACAAGGTTGTCCCCTACAGGGTGGAAATAAAGCCCTGCGCCTTTATTCATCTTCTGTACATTGTTAAAAGCATAACGTGCATTTGGGTTGTCATTTCTAAGTGCAGTACCCACACTCATGACAAAATCAGTTGCCATGACCTCTTTGAAGTCATAACTGTAAAGAGATTGGCCTGATGCTGCACTGTAGGCATTCAAGAATTTTTGGAATGCCTGTGCATCCGGGTTAATAAGTTTCAGACCCAGTTTCTCTTTAAGCGTCTGAAGCATCAATGCCTCTTCATTGGTGATCACAGAGTTAAATCGAATACTCTGGGCTTTTTTGAATGCTTCAACCGTCGCTGCAAATGCTTTCTCATCTTTACCCTCTACCCGGTTCTCAAAGTCATATCCGAAGCGTCCGGCACCACAGAGAGAAACATAGTTCCACTCATTGGTCACACGGTATATCTTCTCATTTCTGTCTTCAATAGAAGCAGGTTTTGTCTCATAATAGATCTGGCAACCGCTACTGCAGTGTGCACAGGTTGCCGGTGTACGTTTAAGATCCCATGCATTTGAACTGTAGACAAAATCTCTGCTTACCAATGCACCTACAGGACATACTGCTGCACATTCACCACAGTCTGAACAGTTTGTATATTCTGTACCGTTGCTTGGTGCGATAATAGACTTTTGTAGCTTGTTCCACATTGCATAGGCATCTTTAGGCATGGTCTCTTTGAAAGCTTTATCAAGTCCTTCTCCGCCTCTTTTGGTAGTAGAGATCGCTGCATCGCCTATCATATCTTTACAGACTGTTGTACATCTTTCACAAACGATACAAAGTCCTGCGTCATAGTGCAGTACGGATGACCAGTTCTTTGTCTCTCTTTTGGTATCCGGAATCATATAGGATTGTGAATCTACACCTAATTCAAGTGTATAGTTCTGCAGTTCACATTCACCTGATTTATCACACACACCGCACTGAAGCGGGTGATTAACATCATAAACCTCCATAATGGCACGACGCTCTTCAAGGATATTGGGTGTATCAACAGTAATCTCCATCCCCTCTTTGACTTTTGCATTACATGCATATACCTGTTTTCCGTCAGCCTCTACAAGACAGAGACGACACGCCAGTGTCGGTGAACATCTTGTCAGGTAACAAATTGCCGGAATAAACACATCATTGGCACGTGCTGCATTAAGGATATATTCACCCTCTTTGACTGCAAATTCTTTACCATCAATTTTAATATTGACTGTACTCATATTATTTCCCTGCCCTTTCAAAATCTAACCTGCTAAATCTATAAGAGGATAGCAAAGCCCCACTTAATCCCATATCAAATGTAGGGTTAAGGGCTATAGTTCCTTTCATAGATGTATCAATCTTAAACACACGATCGAACTTTACACCATCAACTGTAAATACGATCATCTCTCCATCTTGCAGCTTTGTTGCTGTTGCAAACTGCTGTGAACCTAAAAGTACCGCTTCATCTTTTAACAATTTTGACTTTGCAGTAAACGGTGAGAATTGTTCTGTAGGATTACAGTTATAAATAACTGCTCCGTCAAAACCTTCTATCTCTTCTACCTCATCAAAAGCTCTTTTTACAGAGACTTTTTGCGACTTCAGGAGATACCCTCTGTGCTCATTACCAACCGTGTCAAAATAGTCAGGTAAACTGTCAAACTCAACGGGTTCAAAGCCTTTTACTTCAGGTAATTCTTTTGTATATTCAATCGTATAGGTAGCATTCAAACCTAAACAGTTGGCAATATCGTTCAGTACATATCCACCGTAAGAAAGTGCTGCATTCATCGGTACTACACGTTTGTCTATCGTAGTCAGTGTACCCTCTTGCTGATTCATTGCCGGCATATCCAAATCACCATCTCCAAGTGCAGAGAGTATAAAGTCAGCAGGTACGTTATAGCCTACTGTTTTCCCCTCTGCCGCCTCATCAAGATCACAGATCAGCGAGATACCCATAGCATTGCCTGCAGGAGGCACACAGATCACATTGAAATCAGCATAGACTTCAAGCAGTGCAAGCAGTTTTGCTATCTGCTGTGCTCTTGGATGCGCATAAAGATCACTTCCCACCACTAAAGAGAAACCTGATTTCTTGATCAGTGATTTTCGTAAAGCTTCAAGCTCCTCTTCACCGATATTGCTCTCTGCACTCAAATTACCGATATCAAGATCATCAAGGAATGTACGTACTGCTTTAGGCAACTCTACCTCTTTGAGTAATGTATCTGCCAATAATGCAGCTGCACCCTCTTCGCTCCCTGCTTCATATTTAATGAACTGGGTTACGATATTCCGGATCTCCGTATCTTCCAACGGATGCATATAGGCAACTCTTGCACTGTGCCATTTACTTGCCATATTAATATGGTATTTCACTGTCGGAGAATCATCATTGATCCTTGTTCCCATCACAATAACAGCTCTGGACTCTGAAAGGGCTTTCAATGAACCGTTATAGAGACTCTGCCCTGTCACAGAACTATAGGCCTGCATGAACTTCTGATACGCTCTTGCTTCATGAGAGATAAGCTTTACACCCAGTTTCTCTTTGATCTTTTGCAGAATCAATGCTTCTTCATTTGAAATGTATGAAGAGAAAATCACACTTTGTGCATTCTTAAACGCTTCTACTGCTTTCTCAAAAGCTGCTTTATCTTTGCTTACCTTCTCATTGGCATACTCAAAACCGTATCTTCCTGCACCGCAAAGGCTGGTGAATTCATAAGCATTGGTCACACGATAAATACGGTCATTCTTCACTTCATAGTTCATTTGGCATCCGCCACCGCAATGTGGGCAGGCAGACGGGATCTTAGTGAGTTCCCATGCATTTGACGTATATTTGAAATCTGTGCTTACCAGTGCACCTACAGGACAAACTGCTGCTGCTTCACCCAGTGAGGCATAGTTTTTCTCCTGTTTTGTGTTGATGATCGTTGAACCGTATCCCCCAAATTTTACTTTAAGCGCTTCATCCCCTGTAATTTCGGTAGAGACACGTACACATTTTTCACACATGATACAAAGTGCCGGGTCATAAGAGACATGCCCCCAGTTCTCTACCGGACGGTGTTGGTCTCTTGCCGTAAATGCCTGCTGTTCAAGACCGAATTCCATCGTTTTGTTCTGAAGGTCACACTCTCCACTCTTATCACAGACACCACACTCTAGGGGGTGATTCACATTATAGAGCTTCATAATATTTTGACGCTCTTGATAGATGTCGGCATTGTTTGTATTGATTACTGCACCATCAGTAGCTTTCTCTTGACAAGAGAGGATCATCCCGTCTACACCTTCAACCTCTACCACACACATACGGCACGAACCGATAGGCTGTACTTTTGTGAGATAACACATCGTCGGTACATAGATATCATTCTCTCTTGCGATCTCCAAAATGGTCTTTCCAAAAGTACTTTGACATGTTTTACCGTCAATGGTCACAGTGATCATTTTCCCTTTATTAATAGAATTATGACTACCCATATTACACCGCCACCATAGAGATATAGTAACAACGCATACATCTTTCCGCTTCAGAGATAGCCTCTTCACCGGTAAAACCTAAGTTGACCTCTTTATTGTTTGTTTTACGCTCATATACACCAAGTTTTTCACTCTCTGCACGAGGTAAACCAGGCATCCACCCGGTAATCTTTTCACTCTTGTCATAGACCCTGAGTCTGTTCAAATGATCTTCCATAATCTCATCATCGGTCAAGGTACATTTCCCATCATAGATATAACGGCTGATCACAGATGCTGCCCGCCTTGCCTGACCAACTGCATTGACAATGGTCATTGGTCCGTACTCACAGTCACCTGCAGCAAAGAGTCCCGGACGTGAAGTCATGAAATCCTTACCGTTAGTCAAAATAGAGTTCCATGATGTCATCTCAATATTCCATTCTTCAGGAAGGATCTGCGTATCAAGTGCCTGTGAAACCGCAGGGATAAGATAGTCACATTCTATCTCAAAATCAGCCCCTTCGATCTTCACAAGTTGTGCTCTGCCGCCATTAGGATCAGGTACAAGTTCGAAACGGTTCACTTTCAGTTTCGTAATATTCTCTCCGTCATCAAAGATCTCTTCAATCGCTGAATGAAAGATGAACTCAACACCCTCTTCAACCGCTTCATGATACTCTTCATAGGTCGTATTACGAATGATCGTCTTTTCATCACGACGGTAAAGCATGATCACCTTTTTAGCACCTTCACGAATGGAACACCTTACCACATCCATAGAGGTGAATCCACCACCGACACAGACAACTACTTTGTCTTTGAGCTCATTAGAAGCTGGACTTCCTATTCTGTATTTATGCCAAAGATTCACTTTGTCAAGCATATCTATCGCACCCCAATAACCACCCATTTTAGGATTTTCATTCTCGGCACGTACTTTTTTAGAGAGTCTTGCTCCAAATCCAAGCAGTGTTGCATCGTACTCTGCTTCGATCTCTTTGAGTTTTTGAGCATCCACTCTACAGTTGTTGGTAATACTTACCGCTTCCATTTCAAGAACAAGGTCAATATCTTTTTGATACTTCCCTATAGGCATTCTGTACTCAGGTACACCTACGGCAACTTCTCCACCGTTTACAGGAAGCTCTTCAAAAATATGTGACGCTATACCTTCAAGTGCCAAATAGTATGCAGCAGTAAGTCCTGCGGGACCTGCACCGATGATCGCTACTTTCTTTCCGTCATTTCTTAACGGTTTAGGCTCATGAGGATGTAACCAGGGAAGTTCATGGTCTGTCTCATAGTCAGCACCCAGACGCTTAAGCTCCATAATAGAGATAGGTTCATCCAGATTCGTACGGCGACAGGCATCTTCACAGGGATGCGGACAGACTCGTCCACAGGTATGTGCCAACGGCATGGTCTGTCTTGTTGCTGCCAGAGAGTCGGTGAAGACCATATCCCTTACACCTTCAATGTAGGCAGGAATATCTACATGTGCTGGACACATATCAGTACACGGTGCCGTGACTTTGGCAATATAGTTCGTATCTCCGTTGTAGTGTTTAGACGGTACTTGTGCATCAATGCAGGTATCGAACTGATCTTTATAATATTCCATCAGGTCCAAAATAGGTTTAGGTACGGTTTTCCCGATCTCACACTTGGAAGTAGTCATCATTGTTTTTGATATCTCTTTCAAGTGTGCAATATCGTCATGTGTTCCTTCACCCCGTGCAATTTTGTCGAGTAAATCATAAAGGATCCTACCACCCCATCGTCCCGGAGCACACCGACCACATGCTTCAGAGTACTCCTGGTACTGTGCTGCATATTGTGAGGCCAACTCCACGGCATCTATATCTTCATCAAAGATGGCAACACCATCCCAGCCAATAAATGCTTTAGAGTTTTTGTCTCCATGATAGGTCTCAGGCAGTTTAAACCCGGATTCACCCCACTCATCGGATGATTTACCGCGATTATCGATAAATTCATCTCTCCAAGTAGAGAATACAATTCCTGACATTACTCGGCCTTCTCTTCTACTTGCTCTTGAGCTTCTGCTTTCGCTGCTTCTTCAGCTGCTTTTTCTTCTTCAGCTTTTTGGGCAGCGATCCTTGCAGCTTCTACTTTTTGGACTCTTGCTTTTCTTGTCTCTTCATCTACTTTTTTTACAACAATCGTCCAATCCACTTCATTGAACTTCAATGAGTTCATAAGGTCATGCCCTGTTGCTCTTACAAAATCGGCAGACTTTTGAATATGAGAGAAGTCTCCTACTTCAAAAAGAAATATCCCTACTTCTCCTACTTTCAAACCTTGATCGATAAGCTCTCCCATTCTGTCATAAAAGTCATCTTTTAAATGTCTTAAATCATATCTTTTCATAGTCTCTCCTATCTATCAACTTCACCGAATACGATATTGGTAGTACCAATGATCGTAACGACATCTGCTATATACGTGCCTACAAGTATCTCTTGCAGTAATCCTGTATGGAAGAAACTCGGTGCTCTACACTTGAGTCTGTAAGCATACGGCTCACCCTCTGATTTGATGTAGAATCCGAGTTCACCTTTTGGTGACTCAGTCGGTACATACACTTCACCTTTTGGCGGTCTCATTCCCTGGGTCACAAGTACAAAGTGCTGCATCAATGCATAGTTCTGCGTCATGATCTCCTCTTTTGGAGCAGAGATATATTGCGGTGCATGTGCCATAAGCTGCGGTTCACTTTTACTATACATAGGAACAAGTTGTCTTAGTATTCGAATCGATTGATTCATCTCTTCCATATAGAGTCTGTAACGTCCGTAAGAGTCACATCTGTCACTCACAGGGACATCAAAGTCAAGCTCAGAGTAAAGCTCATACGGCTCCTCTTTTCTAATATCCCAATTTACACCAGAACCTCTAAGCATAGGTCCTGTACATCCCCATGAAAGAGCCTCTTCTGCAGAGATCACCCCTACATTTTCAAGACGCATCTTCCAGATACGGTTTTCCTGAAGCAGTGCATTATAGGTATGCTCAAGTTCATATTCTACTTTTGCACAAAAAGAGATCAGTTTCTCTACCCAACCCGCAGGAAGGTCCAAAGGAACCCCACCGATACGTACAGCAGAGTGTGTCAATCTTGCTCCACAGTAATCTTCCATCAAATCCATCGCAAACTCACGCTCACGGAAAGCATAGAGGAATACTGACATCGCACCGACATCCAATGCATGTGTTGCAATAAAGAAGAGGTGAGAGATGATACGATTCAGTTCAAGCAGCATCGTTCTTATTACCTGTGCACGTCTTGGTGCTTCAATACCGAGAAGTTTCTCTACAGCCAATGCATAGGCATAGTTATTTGCAGTAGAAGCGATATAATCAAGTCTGTCCGTAGTAGGCAGGAACTCATTATAGGTCATGTTCTCTGCCATCTTTTCGATACCTCTGTGAAGGTAACCGATATCCGGATAGGCTTTGACAACCTGCTCACCGTCAAGTTCAAGAACAAGTCTTAACTGACCGTGTGCCGAAGGGTGCTGAGGACCAAAGTTAATGACCATGGTATTGTCATCACGCTCAAAATTGAGGTTTTCAAAAAACGGGGTTAATTTATTTGGTTGTTGCATATTTGTCCCTACCTTCTCTCATCTAATTGTTTACCGGAATCTTTTGTATAATCTACAAGAATTGTTTCACTATACTCAATAGGATTCTCTTTTTCACCCTCAGAGATATCTGCACCAAACGGTACTTCATACCCTACTCTTGAGAAACGTTTTGTATCATATCTGTCGATACGTGAAGGATCCCTGTTCTCAGGACCGATCACATCTCTGTATTCTTTACCGAAGATCTTGTCCACCTCATACCAGGAAGCAAACTCATCTCCATGTAAAGGATAGGTTTTCAAAAGAGGATGTCCTTCCCAGTCATCTGGCATAAGTATACGTTTAAGGAACGGATGGTTGTTCACATAAATACCGAACATATCGAACATTTCACGCTCTGCAAAATTTGCAGACTTGAAAAGCGGCGTGATACTCTCGATCGCCTCACCTTTTTTAATACGGCAAACTACTCTTACTCTTTTTGCTTCAGTGATATTAAGCAGTTGATAGAAAAGCTCAAACTCTCCGTCCTGTGCCAGATAATCTACTGCCGACTGCTCTGAACATTGTGTATATCCGCATTTCTCTTTAAGGATGCCAATGATCTCAAGCACTTTCTTTGCATCAATATGTACAACCAGTGTTCCGATCTCCACATAAGATTCTTTTGCTTTTCTGCCTAATGCTTTCAGGACTGCAGCAAAGTGTGAATCCTCTTCTACTTCCATTCTGGGAACACGCGGTGCTACCCAAAACCTGTCCGTATAGTACGACTTACCTTGTACATTGTCTTTTGGTGTATATTTTCTCATTACACTAACCTCAAGTTTTGTTTTGTATTGTTATTCATATTCGCTGACTCACGTCTGATCTTCTTTTGAAGCATCATCAATGCATATTGAAGTGTCTCAGGTCTAGGTGCACATCCTGGAAGATAGATATCTACAGGGATGATACGGTCAACCCCCTGTACCGTTGCATAGGTATTGAACATACCACCGGTGTTTGCACAACTCCCCATTGAAATAACCCATTTAGGTTCAGTCATCTGGTCATACAGTCTTCTTGCGAACTCTGAGTGTTTTTTTGAAAGTGTTCCTGCCAGGATCATCACATCCGCCTGTCTAGGAGAAGCTCTAAAGATCGTTCCCATACGGTCAAAGTCATAACGTGATGCACCTGAAGCCATCATCTCGATCGCACAACATGCGAGTCCATAGGTTAGAGGCCAAAGTGAATTCGAACGCCCCCAGTTTACGAGTTTATCTACCGAAGTCAATGCTATCGGCAAGCCTGCTGCTGAGGCGTAATTTACTTGATGCTGTGCCATTCAAGTGCTCCTTTCTTCCATGCATATACGAAACCAATCGCAAGTAATACTATAAATAAGATCATTTCCGCAAAACCGAACCAACCAAGCAGTTTAAAATCGATCGCCCACGGGAACATGAAGATGATCTCCACATCAAATAAGATGAATAAAAGTGCTATCAGATAGAATTGTGCCGAAATAGTATTGGGTTGCTTGGTTACTTCCGGCCCACACTCATAGATAGTGAGTTTAAGCTTTTCCGTATCAAGTTTGGCCAATTTTCTACTGACAAGTCTTGCCAAGAACAGTGTAGCAGGAAAAGCCACAGCCGTCAGTGCAAATAAAACAAATACACCGAAATATTGATGTTCTGTAATTACATGAGTCATATTAATCCCTTAAAGTTTATTCTTATGACAATTCCCTCTTTTAACCCCGTTTTGGTATGTGCAGAGAATTCTCAGAATATTACTCCTATATTAACTGAAATAGAGTTAAAGCTATTTTGGCTTGATTTTCTTTAAAAGATTTGTTTGCAGGGATGTAACTATGTGAAACAGAAAAAAGTGCTACAATGTCACAAATATTACTCAGGACAAGATATGAAGAAGAATTTTACAAATATACTTTATTGGATAGCAATGGCAGGGTTGGTACTCTATTTTGCCTACACAAAAGGATGGATACTTGCAAATTTTGAATCTATTACAGCACAACAGGCCAGGGCTCTATTGGAGAATGACCGGAATGTAACACTTCTGGATGTAAGAACGATTCAGGAATTTAAAAGCGGTCATCTCAGAGATGCAAAACTCATCCCTCTCTCAGTCCTGGAAAAGAATTTAGATAAACTTGAAGCAGATAAGCATAGAAAGATCATCGTCTACTGCCGCAGCGGAAACCGAAGTGTCTCTGCTTCACGTATTTTAAAGAAACACGGCTTTGTGCCGTTAAATGTCAAGGGCGGGATCATTATGCTTATAAAAGAGAAAGCGGAAATTGTGAAATGATTCTCCCTTTATCCTAAGATAAAGAGAGATCATGATTTATAATGTTATACCAAGCGCATTCAATGTCTCATAGGTAATACCGCCTGTTGCAAGAGAACTGTCTCTTTGGAACTTGTCAAGTGCTCTTCTGGTTCCGCGTCCGAGTACACCGTCTGCTTTACCGGCACTGTACCCTTTTTCATTCAATGCTGATTGAAGTTTGGCGATAATATCTTTTGTCATATTCGTTTGACAAAGGATTCTTTTCCACTCAATATGCGTATCTGAAACTTTTTTACGTTTCTTCATCATCTTATACTCAGCTTCGATCGGTGTTTTCACCTCTTTGGCTTCAGCAACCAGTTTCTGTACAGCAACTACTTCATTGACTGCCGGTACTACTTCTTCTTCTACACTTGCCGGTGTATCAAGTACGATCTTTGTGATCTTTTTTGTTTTAGCAGGCTCTTCTGTAAGACAGATCTGATGACCTGTATATTTAAGCCCGGCTTCCACCTCATCTTTAGCATAGAACCAGGAAAAAGTTGCATTATTCTCAAGTACCTTTTTTTCTACGGTTTCATACAAAGCCGGCATTGGAACATTTTTGATTTGTGTATCAGAGATGAGTTTTTTGACTTTGATCACTTTAGTCTCTTCAGGTATCTCTTCTACTTTTGTTGTTGCCGGTGTTTTAAGTACACGCTTTTTGATCGTTTTATATTTTGCCGGTACTTTCACCAGACACATGATCTCACCCGTTGCACCTGAGACTTTCTGTGCCGGGTTCTGACCTTTTTTCCATACTGTTTTTTCAGGTTCAACCAAAACCTGTTCTTCTGTCTCTTCATAGACAGCAGGTACTTCTACCACTTTTTTTGATGCAGGTTTTACAACAACCGTTTTTTCTACTGTTTCAAACTCCGGAGGGATCACTTCCGTTTCATTATGCTCATTTCTTACCAGCACATCCTCTGTCACCGTTTTGAACTTTCTTGGAACAAAATACTCTTTATAACAGTCACCCGGCTGTGCATGTTCTACATCAACACCTGCCGCTTTCGCTGCTGCCAGGATCTCAGGACTTACAGGCAGTGCTTTTTTCTTAAGACTTGTTTTCCATATACGAAGTGCGGGTTTAACTTCGATCATTTCTGTGACCTCTTTATACTTTGCCGGTATAGGTGTAAGTTTCTTCGTTTCAGGAATAACCTCTATCTCTTCTTCTGCCGTTCCGTATTCGGCAGGAACAACAGAGATCTCTTCAGAGGGCTCCTTGACCATCACTTTCTCTTCTACTGTCTCATATTGTGCGGGGAGTACGACTCTGGCATAACATTCACCCGGTTTGGCATCCGGCGGTGTAAGCGATACATCCTGGGCACTTACATAAGTAAGCGGTAAAAGCATTGCAACGAGTAAGTTTGAGTATTTGATCTTCATCTTTTCTTCCTTCATATATAATATTTTTCAACATCATATAGGATGGAAGTTACCTAAGTATTACCTACTGCAGAATATCTCTTTATACTTTAAAGCCCATGCTTTTAGAACCCTCAAAACTGCTTCCAAGCTCTTTTTCTATCTCTTCTATGAAATCCTGATGGGTAAAAACACTCTCTTGGCGCACCGCTACCTTGTAAGCAGTATTTTTAATGACAAGATTGATCTGTCCGCCTGTGAGTTCAAACTTTGCCAACTCTTTCATATCAAAACTTTCATCATAGTCCGCATTTTCGGGAAGCATGAACTGCCAGAGCCTCAGACGCTGCTTTTTACCCGGCTTCTTAAACTCTATTTTATAGTTGAATCGTCTTGAGAACGCCTTGTCTATGTTGCCAAGCAGATTCGTTGTAGCGATCAATATCCCCTCGAACTTCTCTATCTGCTCCAGAAAGATATTCTGCATCTGGTTATGCATTTTATCTGCTGAACTCCCGGCTCCTTCACTTCTACTGCTTAAAAACTGATCTGCCTCATTGAGTAGTAATATAGGATCCACTTTTGCTTTTTTACTCAACTCTTTAAAGTCATCAAAGATACGTCTGACATTTTTCTCACTCTCACCTACATACATGGAGAGGATCTTGGAACAGTCAAATGACAATATAGGGCGCTTGAGTGTTTTTGCCAGGCTCATTGCCGTCATTGTTTTCCCTGTACCTGCCGCACCGTAAAAGATGATACGCGCATCGATCCCTTTACGTCTGTCTTTTATCCCCCACTCTTTGAGTTTTTTAAAAACCTCTTTGTCAACCTGTTTGACAACATTGTTCAGTGTCTCTCTTGTCTTTGGGTGCAGTACCACATCATCCAGTGTCGTGGTAGGTTTAAGATACTCAAAAAGTTCTTGCTCCTGTACCAAAGCATCAAGTTTGAGTTTTGTCACTTTTTTCTTCTTTTTAGGATGGATGATTCGCTGCATCACCTCCTCCTGAAGGTAGAAAGAGCGGCTTACCCCGCCGAACATATTGAGTATCTCTTCATAATCGATGATATCTTCCGTGATGAGCTTTGCACCATCTTCAAGCAGTGCCCTGTTCTTGATCTTCTCATACTCATCAAAAGAGATGAGTTCTATGAGGGTATTCATATCCCTGAACTGCCCCTCACCGCCACTGTACTCCTCTTTAAGCAGAGCCAGAAAAATACGTTTTTCCTTTTCATCTAACTCTTTTTCTTTAAAGAATTCCTCTACCACTATAGGTGTCTGGGTCATCTTTACACGCTCTTCTATTCGTGTTGTCAAAAGTGTCAACTTATTTTTAAGCCGTCCGATACTCAGGGAATTGTCCGCAAATCCCTGTTTGAATGTAGCTATTTTGTGTAAGAGAGCCACCATATCAAACTGGTCCTGCAAGTATTCCAGATGATCCGTATAGGGTTTGACTTCCGGGAGGAATATCTCCAAAGAACCCTCTTCAAGCAGACGAAGCAGAGAGATACTCGGTGTCACCGAAGTACTGAGCAGTTCAAGTTGAGAAGTTTCATGTGCTTTCACCTGCCCGAAACTCATCTGTATCAACCAGCCAAGATCAAGCAGATTTTTGACCAGACCCAGTTTTTTAAGGTAGTTGTATCCCTCTTGTGAGAAATTTTCCTGCAACATTTCCAGTACAGGTACCTCCTCAAGTCCTTTTACGTAACGCTGACAGACATACTGTATAAGTTGGGCTTCGCCTTTGGTACATTTGAGATGTTTATAGATCAAACTTTTACTGACATCTTTTGCTTCAATAAAATCAATAAGGTGTTTCAATGATTTTCCTAATTTATACTATTTTTTCTTTGAGTATAACAAATCTTTGATATACTCTTACTAATAGAATTCTATTTCTGCAAAGGAGAAAATATGCAAAAATTTTTGATCATCATATTCACCTTCTCTGTCCTTATGGCTAAAACCAGTATGATAAAGGATACACGAACCAACCTCATGTGGGAAGATACACCTCATGTAAAAGAGTCAAAGACCACCCAACCCAAAGCAGAAAAGTATTGTACTAACTTAACATTGGGAAGTTTTACAGACTGGCGGCTTCCGACTATTAAAGAACTTTTGAGCATTGTTGATTACAAACGTGTAGAACCTGCGCTTCTTCCAGCATTCACCCATATAGAAGATGAATCATTCTACTGGACAAAGACCGTTGTGGCTGATGAATCAGATGCATTTTGGGGCGTAAATTTTAAAAGAGGCGCCAGCAGTAAAGCTTCAGAGTATTATGACCGATATGTACGCTGTGTAAGGAATGTCAAGTAATCTATGGGACTCTTTGCATCACTTTTTTCCAAACCCTCCTCTGTAGAGCTTACAGTTACTTCCGCTAACGGCTTCCACCTCAGACCTGTAGCACAATTTGTTGCCGTTGCCAAAAAACACCCCTGCAGGATCACTGCTTCTTTTGAGGGGAAAACGGTGGATGCCAAAGGTGTCAACACCCTGCTTTCTCTCTCGCTTGAAAAAGGAAGCCGTTTCAAACTCACAGCACAAGGCAAACACTCCATTGAAGCATTGGAAGCACTTCAAAGCACTTTTACAACCCTTATGCATGATGACAGTCAGACAAAGAGCATCCAAAAAAAGGAAAGTACCTATGAAAGTCCCTGTATAGGGGGAGAGATTATCTACCAGGGTATTGCCATTGCTCCTGCATACCGTTACAAAGAGAAGAAAATCCAAAAAGAGACCGACCTCACATTCGCAGAAGCCGTAGAGAAAAGTATGGATGAACTTGAAACACTCTATTGTTCACAAAATGATCATGCCGATATCTATCTTGCACAAAAAGAGCTTTTGGCTTCACTTCAAACAGAAGTCGGGACACTTGCCGCATTAGAAAGGTCCATAAAAAAATCAAGCTCAGCGCTTCTGGGTACAAAACTTGAAGCAAAGATCAGTGATTACAGTGATATTCTGCAACGTGTACAGAAACATTTGGGCTTAGAAATAAACGCTCTTTTCCCCAGCACACCTTTTATACTTTTAGCTGATGATCTACTTCCCGGTCACATAGAAAAGTTGTTGCAGACTGCCGTTAACGGAGTGATCCTCAAAGAGACATCTATCAATTCCCATACTGCAATCCTGCTTCGAGGAGCAGGTATTCCATCACTCATAGCCGACACTTCTGCGATCACAGAAAACAGAACTATCATTTTGGATTCCCACAGCGGATTACTTCTTACAGAGCCTACCGAGGATGACCTCAACAAAGCAGAAGAACGACTGAAAAAAGAGATGACACAAAAAGAAATTGTTTCAACCAAGCGTTTTGAAGCAGCCGTAACAAAAAAAGGGAAAAGCATTAAAGTCCTAGCCAACGTGACAGATGTCAGCTCTGCTGCCAGTGCAAAAGAAGAAGGCGCTGAGGGGATAGGACTTCTTCGAACAGAATTTCTTTTTAAAGAGAAGAAACCTACTTTTCAGATGCAGATAGATGCCTATGAGAAGATCTTTTCCTATTTTAATGAGATCACGGTACGTACGCTGGATATAGGAGGAGACAAGGCACTGCCTTATATTACTTTGCCAAAGGAGTCAAACCCTTTTTTAGGTATACGCGGTATACGCCTTTTTCAAACCCATCCTCAAATTATGGAAGAACAGCTCCATGCTATTTTTAAAGCATCACAGAACAAATCTCTCAAAGTTATGTTCCCTATGGTCAGCTCGATAAATGAGTTCAATGAAGCCAAAAACTTTGCAAAAGAGATCGCAAAGAAACATCATCTCAGTATAGATCATATTCAATTCGGTATCATGATAGAAGTACCCTCAACACTCTTTTTAATAGAATCGTTCAATAACGTAGTTGATTTCTACTCCATCGGTACTAACGATCTTGCCCAATATCTTTTTGCTACAGAGAGAACCCACCCGACACTTAAAATAGATGAAAACTCCTCTGTCATTTTCGATGCTGTTGATATGATTATCAAAAAAGCGACCAAGCCGGTCAGTATTTGTGGAGAGTTGGCAGGAAAAAGCAAAGCGATCCCCAAACTTCTTGATCTTGGAATTACAACACTCAGTGTTTCACCTAAACAAATAGCCCAAACCAAAGAGGAGATACGTCACCATGTTTAATCTATTACAAAAGATCGGTAAAGCCCTTATGACCCCCATTGCAGTACTGCCGGTTGCCGCTCTGCTGCTTCGTTTGGGATTTGGAGACATCTTTGACGGACAGATCGCTCTTATTATGAAGAGTGCCGGAGATGCGATATTTTCTCATCTTGACCTGCTCTTTGGTGTGGGTATCGCCTATGGTCTGGCTAAGAATAATGACGGAGCTGCTGCTCTGAGTGGTGCTATCGGTGTTCTCATTGCAAAAGCGGTTTACATCAGTATTGACAAAGATGTCAATATGGGCGTTTTTGTCGGAATCATCATCGGGGTAGTTGCAGGAACACTCTACAACCGTTTTCACAACATCAAACTGCCTGAATTTCTGGGCTTTTTCGGAGGGAAACGTTTTGTACCTATCATCACTGCCCTGACTGCCATTTTAGTTGGAGTATTGGCAGGGTATTTTTGGCACTATGCACAAGGGGCTATAGATGCATTCTCCAATATGATCATAGGCTTGAATGAGATAGGTACATTTATCTACGGTACACTTAACCGTCTGCTTATTCCTCTTGGTCTTCACCACATACTCAACTCTGTCTTCTGGTTTCAGCTGGGTGAATATACCCATATCAAGGATGGTGTCGAGGTGGTTGCTAACGGTGATCTGCACCGTTTCTTTGCCGGAGACAAAACTGCCGGGGTCTATATGTCTGGTTTCTATGTAGTCATGATGTTCGGTCTTCCTGCCATGGCATATGCGATCTGGCTCAATACACCCAAAGAGTATCGTAAAAAAGCCGGTGCTATTTTGCTTGGTGTTGCATTTACATCCTTTTTAACAGGGATCACCGAGCCGCTGGAGTTTCTCTTCTTATTTGTGGCACCCCTGCTCTTTGTACTGCATGCCGTTCTTACCGGCTTGGCTCTTGCTGCTGCACAAATGCTGGATATCCACGCAGGATTCGGATTTTCCGCAGGGTTCATAGACTATGTCATTAACTATAAACTGGCTACCAATCCCCTGCTTATTCTGCCTCTTGGTATTGTTTTTGCTCTGCTCTATTTTTTCCTGAGTTACTACACCATCAAGATCTTCAAACTCAAGATACTCGAGACTGAACTGAAAGAAGAGACAAACAAAAACAATATATCAGATGAAATATCAGCTTTTATTGAAGCACTTGGCGGCAGAGAGAATATCCTTGATACCGATGCCTGTATTACCAGGCTGCGTATGCATGTCAAACAGAGTGATCACCTGAAAGAGTCTGACTTTACTCAGTTAGGTGCCAAAGGCGTGATCCGTCCCAATCATAATGCTATTCAAGTTGTACTGGGTGCAAAAGCAGAAAAAATTGCTGAGGGTATCAGGGAGGCACTGAAGATGCCTCTTTCGCAACCTTATCTGTGACAAGGTGAAGTATCTATTTTATAGTGACTTTCAGGTAGTCCTCCTTGATCAGTAACCGTAGTAAATACATCATAGGCATCTCCCACCATAAGAACTGTACTGACTTTCGCACCATCTTCGTCAATGGATTCATGAATAAGCCGTACCTGATCTCCATTTTTCACTTTACTCTCTTCTCTACCCATGTAGACACCGTTAAGCATATAACCGCCCATACCTTTCAACTTTAAAGTCTCATCTTTATCCAATCCTGTAAGTGTCACAAGATTGGATTCAACAACCTCTTTGCCTTGTACTTTATTGTCTTTAAAACAAAACTGTTCTGTTCCCATACTTGCATAAGCCTGTGTACTGAATAATAACATGAGTAAGTTGCCTAATATAATTTTAATTTGTTTCATTTTTATTTCTCCTATCTATTTTAAATGAATTTGAATTATAATTTATTATTATTACCATAATGTTAACTTATGATAATGTTATTTTGTTAGCTTGATATATTAATAAATAATTGCTATACTCATATACTGATTTAATTAAATATAAAAAGGGTTACAATTTATGCAAAAATTTCTATTGCTATTATTCTTTTTTTTACTGAATGGTTGCTCTTTAAATAGTATTTTAGCCCTTGGTGAAGTAGATAAGACACAGGTCGTAAAGTATTCCCCTTATGTCAAACATTATAGAGCCTACCTGACAAGAACATATTTAAAACCTATTAAAAACGGTAAAAAATATCTCTATTTTTATAATGCAAAAGAGAAAGATCTCTCTATCCTTGTCCATCGTAAAAACCAATATATACTCTACAGTCTCTATCATCCTAAAAAAAGAGCTGTAATTTTCAATACGACGCACAGAACAAGATACCGTCATATTGTAAGAAAATTAAGACAAAAACATTATTTCCCTGCTTCATGTGCAAAAATAGCCTGTATCCCTCATGTGGCCTTGCGGCGATACAAAGGTATCAAAACGCTCCGCATAGAAGTAAAAGATTACCGACGTCTTCAAAATATGTATAAAAAAGCGATCCGTACCTATAATGCAAAAAACATAAGATCTATTCGAGTAAAACTGCCAAAGCAGTTGATATCTGCCTATTTTAAGCGTTATGAAAAACGTGCGAAGACACAAAAACAGTTAAAACAGCTGCAGGTCATAGCAAAAAAGCTGCAATTGCCTTCTGCAAAAAGCCTTGCAAAAAGGATCAAAAAAGATACAGTAAAATCAGGAAAAGAAAACAAAATAAAGGAAAAGAAAAAAGCTACGGAAGAGAAGATCAAAAAAGAACCGCAAAAAGAAGAGGTAAAAGTGGTTGAAGTGGTTATGGAAAAACCTAAAAAGCAAACCAAGTCTTATTATTACTACTTAAGATATGCATCCTATGGTGAGCTGAATCACTATCTCTCTGACGGGGATGCGAGAAATGATCTTACCTATAACCAATACAATACCTTGCAAAAAAGACGTAACGTACTCAAAGAAGAGAAACTTTTACGAGACGGCTCTCTTGAAGAACTGATCGCAGCATATAAAGAGAATAAAGATCCGAGATATAAAACAAAGATCATGTTACTGATGAAAAAAGTTCAAGAGAATAAATAAAATCTCTTCAGACAACGATCTTTGAAAAATTCAGTATGATCGTTGTACCTTTCTCTTCCTCGCTTTTTATATTCAAAGGTATATGCAGTTCATCACACAGCTTTTTAACAATGTGCAATCCTATACCTATTCCCCGATCCTGCTCTTTATAATATCTGTTGAATACTTTTGAGGGATTCTTGATCCCTTTTCCCGTATCCCGGATAACTAGATGCTGCCCTTCCATTGTAATAAAAACACGACCGTTTGCAATGTTATATTTTCCTGCGTTACTCAAGAGGTTGTCAAGAATACGAGTCAAGGCATCTTTATTTGTCTCCAGTGTTATTTTGTCCAAAGATATTTTATAGTCGATATCCGGATAAAGTATCCTGAAATAATTGACACGGTTCTCTACCAGCTCCTTTAAATTAAAAGTTTCTGATTGTGTCGGGATACCTTTTAAAAATATCTGGAGATTATTCTGTAACGACAGTATCGTCTCAATATTGTTTTCAAGTCTTTGGATCTTTTGATTTTCACCTATTTCTCTTTTAAACAGTTTTAGATTGATACGCATAGAACTGATAGGGGTATTAAAGTCATGCAAAATATCTTTTACGAACTCTTCATTAAGATGAAGTGCTTTTCGCAAAGGCATAATGGCATAAAGAGCAAACAAAAAAGAGACCAGGGCTGCAAAGAGAGAGTAGAAAAGAAATTTACTGTATATCTCCTCTTTAAGCTTTTCAACTCTGGGAAGATAACTTGTTTTGGGGTAAGTAACCTTCATGAGATACTTTTTAACAGTAGGGACTTTAAAGTAACCGTAAAAGTCTTTACTGTTCTGATAAAGGATATTCTCCTCTTTATCTTCAGCTTTTTCAACAAAATCCGTCTTCAGCCCTTCACACTGTATTGTATAGGCACAAAGCTTCATCTCTATTTGAATCTTCTCTTCTATTTCAGCCTTTTTTTCCTGGAGTTCATGCCAAAAATTGATCGCTAGCAGTACTTCCAAAAGAATTAAGAAAATCAAAAAACTTTTAAGAAGTGATTCTAACTCATATGTTTTCAATCATATACCCTTGCCCTCTAATATTTTTTATCTCTATTCCCAGTTTATTCTTCAGCTTGGCAAGATTTACACGCAAAGCATTCGCACTGGGCTGCTCTAAAAAGTCCATAAGTGTATAACTATCCACTATTTTATTCTGCTGTACCATCAGCGCATGAAAAATATTTTGCTGTACTTCACCCAATCCTATGGTCTGTGACTCTTTTTGCAGTACTTTCGTAATAGGATTGTAACATATATCTTTGTAGTAAAGAAGTGTATCTTCCTGTTGGTATTTACTTTTGATACGTATAACCAGTTCCTCCGGGTCAAAAGGTTTCTTGACATAATCCTCTGCTCCCAATTCAAATCCTTTTGAAATAGAGTTTATATCAGTAAGTGCAGTGATATAGATAGCAGGTGTATTATCTCCTGCTTCCTTGAGGGAGGAGAGGACATCAAAACCGTCAACTTCAGGAACATTGACATCTAAAATATACAGATCATAGTTTTTCTTAAATGTCAGATCAAAAACATCAGGACCGCGGTGTGCTACATCTACGCAATACCCCTCAAGTTCTAAAAATTCTTTAAGGGAATCACACAGTATCTGGTCATCTTCAAGTAGTAGTATTTTCATCATATTCTAGTATACATAGGAAATATTAACAAAGTATTACCTATGTATGTCTACTTCTTTTTTTTAGGTGATCTTAAAACAAAAAAGAATACGACCAAGATCACTGCATAAGTTATATAATAATATAAATCATTACTTTGTGGCATCAGTTCACCTCCATGATCACATCACCGCTTTTAACGATATTCAGTCTTTTCTCTATACTTTTTACATCACTGCCCTCTGAAATGATGATAGGTGTGATCGTATCTTTTGCCTGTTGCAGTACATTCATATCTACTTTGATAACAGCATCTCCACAAGCGACATGATCTCCCTCTTTAGCCAGACGTTCAAATCCTGCCCCGTTCAATGCCACCGTATCTAAACCTATATGTACCATCACTTCCAGATCTTTATCACTTTTGATACTGTAAGCATGATTGGTAGAGAATATCTTACTTATTGTTCCAGCAATAGGTGCAGTAAACACATTGGATATCGGTTTAATGGCAACACCGTCCCCCACGAGCTTTTGTGAGAAGACTTCATCATCCACACTCTCCAAAGCAACTACTTCTCCATCGACCGGTGCTTTTATCTCCCGTATTTTTCTTTTTAAAAATCCGAACATTTGTATCTCCTCTCTCCTGCGATTATGGTTGATATAATACTGAAATCTTCATCAAAGATCACTATATCAGCATCAAACCCAACTTTAAGTTCACCTTTTTTTATATGCAGCATCTGTGCCGGGATCTTTGTGACCGCATTCACTGCTTCGATCAAGCTCATAGAACCGACAGTTGTCATATTCTTGAGTGCCCTATTGAGTTTAAGTACAGAACCTGCCAGTGTGCCGTCTGTTAACACTGCTCTATCTCCTTCAACAAATACTTTTCGTCCACCCAGGTCATATTCACCGCATTGCATACATCCCGCCCGCATTGCATCGGTGATCAAAACCAGTTTATCTTTCTTTACTTGATGCACAAGCCTTAAAGCAGACGGATGGGTATGGACAAGATCTGCAATAATATCACAGGTGACATCCGAATCAAATACCGCACCTATAATACCGGGCTTCCTGTGATGGTAAGCATTCATTGCATTAAAAAGATGTGTAGCATGGGTAATACCCCACTTAAAACTCTCTTTACATATATCATACCCTGCATCACTGTGCCCTACACTTAAAATAATATGTGGATACTTTTTTGAAACAGTTTCAATAAAAGCTTTCGCACCTTCAACTTCCGGAGCAAGCGTGATCATCTTTACTTCATCTATATAGCTCTCTATCAAATCCAGATCAGGTCTTTGTATATATGTCTTATCTTGTGCACCATGCTTGGAAGCATTGATGAATGGACCCTCAAGATGAACTCCAAGAATATCGGCACCCTTTACTTTGGAAGCATTCTTCTGAATATTTTGTAAAGCTTTGTCAATATCTTCATGAGACATAGTCATGGTTGTAGCTAAAAAAGAGGTGGTTCCTGTTTGCAGAAGCACTGAGGAGATCGTCTCCAGACTTTCTAATGTTGCATCCATTACATCTGCACCGCCGCTTCCATGAATATGCAGATCAATAAACCCGGCACTGACATAGTGACCTTTAGCATCAATGATCTCAACACTGTTATGGTCTATATCATCAGATATTTCAATAATCTGTTCATCAAAAAGAATATCCTTGCCTTCTATGATCCTGCCATCTATGATCAACTTGGCATTAACGATGCATATCATAGATCATCCTTTAAGATGTTTCTTCACTTCTAAGTTTCTCTTTTAATACCCGTTTCAGTACTTTCCCCGTTGCATTTTTAGGAAGTTCTTCTATAAAATGAATATGCTTGGGTATTTTATAGTTTGCAAGATGCTCACGAAGGTTTGCTTTAAGCCCCTTTTCATCTACGCTCTCTATACCCTCTTCCAACTCAACATACGCTATCGGTACCTCTCCGCTCTTCTCATCGACTACACCTATGACCGCTGAAGCTGCAACACCTTCAAATGTATCTATCACCTCTTCTATCTCTCTTGGATAGACATTGATCCCTTTGGAGATAATAAGGTCTTTCTTCCTGTCTACTATGAACAGGAACCCGTCATCATCCATGTAACCCATATCACCTGTAAGCAACCATTCATTCACGATTGTCTCTGTAGTTGCTTCAGGACGTCCCAGATAGCCTTGCATGATATTATCACCTTTGACAATGATATCTCCTATTGCACCTCTGGGAAGCTCTTCAAGATTCTCATCTACGATCTTCATCTCATATCCGTAGAGTGCGGTTCCTACAGAACCAACTTTCTGTTTTTTAAAAGTATTCATACAGACTGCCGGACTTGCTTCACTCAGACCATACCCTTCAAGAAGTGTTGCTCTTTTAAACTTCTTTGCCATTGCATCCAGTGTTTTTGGCTGTAGTGCCGCAGCTCCTGAAATGAATGCTCGAATACGGTTGAACCACATGAAATACCATGGCAGTTTTGCTTTTGCCAAAGCATTATAGACATCCGGTATCCCAAAAAAGACTGTCACCCGTTTTTTCAGTACCTGCTTAAATATATTTGAAAAAGGTTTAAGTGATTTGATGATCACAATACTTCCTCCGACATAAAGGGGCAACATCACACCTATGGAGAAAGTAAAAGAGTGGAACATAGGCAAAAAGACAATGGCTCTGTCTTTTGCCTTGACATTAATAGTCCTTCTTCCAGAATCTGCATTGGAGAGAATATTTTTATTGCTGAGCATTGCACCTTTTGGTTTACCCGTAGTCCCGGAAGTATAGATGATCACTGCAGTCTCTTCAAGTCCTCTTTGTATATGCTCAACACTTTGATCGGTTTTTAACGCTTCATTAAAATGTAAATGCTGCACTCCCTCTACCTTCTCTTCACCTTCCCATAAAATGAATTGGCACAACAGGCTTGCTTTGGAACTGTTGACAACCTTATCATGTATAGATGAAGCTATCAACACAGAACTGCCGCTATCTTCCAAAATATAACTAAGCTCTTCCTCTTTTAAAAAAGTATTTACAGGTACAAGGATCGCACCCAGTTTCGAGACAGCAAAGATCGTATAGATAAATTCGGGGGAATTGCGTAAAAAGAGTGCAACCTTGTCACCCTCTTTTATTCCTTTTTCTGCCAGAAAACCGGCAAGTTTATCTGCTGCCTGAAGTATCTGCCCGTAAGTGATCTTCTCATCATCTACAAACAGTGCTGCTTTGTTCTTCCGTTTCTTTGCATGAAACTGTATAAGTTCATAAAAGTTATTAAACTTGTAATCCATTCTAGAACTCGTATGCCATACCTATGGTTGTCAAGAACGCTCCGCCTTCTTCAAAACTACCGCCGTTTATAAGTACTGGATTACCTTTATTAACCCCTCTTGTCATTGATCTGCTCTCTTTACTGTCATAAAGGAATGCCGCTCCCCATGAAAGATTTTCTGTCTGCTGATAACGGAATCCCATAGAAAAAACTTTTGCATCACTGTCAGGAAGTTCAAACCCCAATGTCGCTTCAGGAACCGGTGTTTCATCAATGGCAAATCCCATCATCATGGTAAGTTTGTTATCCATTTTCATCGTTGCTCCAAGTCTGAAAGTATTGGTATCTTTCCAGTTTTTAGGCGTGATCGGGAGAGGAGTACTTTTAAACTCTAATTGTTTATACTCAGACCAATAGGTTCTTTCATAATTAAATTCCAATGTGAATTTATCATTCCATGTTTTAGAAAGTGCAATGTTCAATGCAGCAGGTAAAGGAATTTCAACACTTGCATCACCGTTGTAAAGTGTAGTGGCTCCGGCAGTAATGGTTGCCTTACCCTCTTCATTCAGATCAACATTGGAACGATAGGTTACCGCAAAATTGATATCATTGGTAGGCCTATATGCCAAAGCCAAATTATAACCGAACTCTACCGTATCTCCATCCATATCTACTGCCGGTCCTCCAAGTGCAGCTGCATCACTTTTTACAACACCTTCACTGTAAATAAGTCTTAAACCGCCGCCAATACTGAAATTATCCATGACCTTATAAGAAAAAGAAGGACTCAATTCCAGGATCTTCAATGTAAACTCTTTTGCAAATGCTTTCTGGTACGGGGTATCCCATTTTTTTGTCAATCCTCCCGGAACAGTCAAACTCACACCCCATCTGAAATCACCTATTGCATTCGCTACATAATGTAAATTAGGAATGAGAATATTCTCTACATCTGTCTCTCCCGAAAAAGGGGCTATAAGATTATATTCATTGGAAGGAAGATGCGCCAATGTCAATCCTCCTTCCATATATTGCTTGTCCGCCATAAATGCCATATTTGCCGGATTGAAATATGCTGTATCCGCTCCTGTTGTATGTGCAACATATGCTGCACCCAGTGCCATTGAATTGATCGACTGTTCAGGGATCTTATATGCCCCCGCCATTACTATTGAACTTGCTACTGCACTGAGTGCCAAACCTTTTACCAATTTTCCCATTTTACTTCCTCCAAATATAAGATCTAATCTTCAATCAATGCATACAATGCCTTGATCTCCTCTGCCCAAAGTGACTCATCAATTGTTTCCAAGACAAGTGGTATGTCATCCATACGCGAGTCATTCATAATGAATTTGAAGGCATCCCATCCTATCTCTCCCTGCCCCAGGGAAGCATGTCTGTCCACTCTTGATCCCAGTTTCGGCTTTGAATCATTGATATGCATTCCCATCAAATATTCAAATCCTACGATACGCTCAAAAGCTTCCATTGTTTTATCATACGCTTCTCTCGTTCTTAGATCATACCCTGCCGTGAACGTATGACAGGTATCCAGACAGACACCCACTCTGCTTTTATCTTCGATCTTCTCAATGATATATCCAAGATGCTCAAACTTATATCCGAGATTGCTCCCTTGTCCGGCAGTATTTTCAATAACTAGTTTAACATTGGAATTTTTGGTGGACTCAATAGCAAAATTCATTGATTCAGCGATCACATCAAGACAGTGCAACTCTGCTTCCATCAACTTATCTGCATACTCAGGATCTTTCTTTGGGATCTTTACAAGATGAGAGCCCGGATGAAAATTGAGTTTTTCAAGTCCTAGCTGCTCACAACGTATCAATTCATCTATAAAAGCTTCTCTGGACTTTTCAAGCTTTTCTATCTCAGGATGTCCAAGATTGATTAAATAAGAGTCATGGGGGAGAACGTGTTTTGGCAGGATACCGCTCTTTTCAAGATTCGCTTTAAATGCATCAATGGTTTTTGTCTCCAAAGGTTTAGCAACCCACTGTCTCTGGTTTTTGGTAAAAAGTGCAAAAGCCTTTGCACCTATGGCCATAGCATTAAGCGGTGCGTTATCTACTCCGCCGCTTGCACTTACATGCGCTCCTACAAATTTCATTTCAATCCCTACTGTTTCTTGACTTTTATAAGTATTGTATTGATTGTATCACGAAAAATGATCTCATGCTTTAAAACACTATAATGTATGTTATATTTATACGGTTTTACGATCGTTTGTGTAAAGCCGTTACGATTTTTCTGTAAATTCTTGGCATCAAAGAGAGGTTTTCCTCTGAAAATATCATCCAATATCTCTTTGGGGTAGAAACTGCTTAATACTTTCTCGTTGAAACTTTCTTTGCTCATACATTCCAAAAAACTCATACAAACAGTGTTATCTGAAATTTTTAAAGACATTAGAGCCTGTCCGTTTCCATAGATCTCAACTTTCACTTCATCACGATTCTCATAAATAAACCCCATATCCGCATACCTGAATGTAGGTGTTTTAAAAACAATGAGAGCGGCATTTTGTTTTAGATAGGGTTGGTTTGAACATGACTGCAAAAAGAGTAAAAAAGGGATCAGTAAAATAAAAATTCGTTTATTCACAAAAAAATCCTTAAAAAATTTTTTAATTATACCCAACTTAAGAGTTATTTAAGCACCCAATATATATAATTCCGTCCACAAGTTGTGAATGGCCCCTTCGTCTAGCGGTTAGGATCCATGGTTTTCATCCATGTTACAGGAGTTCGAGTCTCCTAGGGGTCACCATTTATCACTTGTTAACACAGTTTTTGTTGGCCCCTTCGTCTAGCGGTTAGGATCCATGGTTTTCATCCATGTTACAGGAGTTCGAGTCTCCTAGGGGTCACCAACTTAATACTACGCGTTACATAAATAAAAATCAACATCTCAATTATTCATAAAAATAAATCAAAAACAGGCTTCTAGATATAATTTTGTTAAGAGTATGTTCAGTTGTATTTAGATTTTACATGATTTGGGTGAAGATGTACATCCAGTACATTAAGCGAAAACGTGTGAAAGATAGATGCAAATCAACATACTATTAATGAAATTTGGTGGAGCATAAC
>Ga0256828_1000140_pt1 | contig 48553 bp, 55 predicted proteins | sample CV88metaG_FD_185993 | JGI IMG/M metagenome (GOLD analysis project Ga0256828, IMG submission 185993) | Hydrothermal vent microbial communities from East Pacific Rise, Pacific Ocean - CV88 | ecosystem: Environmental > Aquatic > Marine > Hydrothermal vents | place: Pacific Ocean: East Pacific Rise...
AAATAGAAGAGCACAGCGACAAGAAACAGACACCTGTCATTGTCTACTGCCATACAGGAAGCCGAAGTTTCCAGGTACAACATGCCATGAAATCCCTCGGATTCGAACATGTCTGCAACCTCAGACCGGGGATCATCGCGTATGCTGGAGAGATACAGAGAGGATAATCTTCCTCCCCTCCCCTATATGTCGGGGCAGGGATACCCCGACCTACATATTCTATATTTCCTTAAGCTTCAAGGAGATCCATACCATCTGAACCAAATAATAACCATGAACATATATATTAGCCCACGATAGTTTTTCACATTTTCTTTTTTTGGGTTCGTTTTTTGCTTTGTTGTGAGACAAAGAAAAAAAGGAATGAAAGAGGCTTATACCAGATAACAAAATTTAGGGGAATATAATATATAAAAGGGGATGGGAAGCAAAAGCTCCCCAAGAGGTGATTGACAAAAAGTCAATTATTTGGCAAGTGCCGCTTTGGAAGCTTCTGCCACTTTTGCAAATGACTCAGGTGCATTCATCGCCATATCTGCAAGGATCTTTCTGTCAAGCTCGATGTTTGCAAGCTTGAGACCGTGCATGAATGTAGAGTAGTTCATACCGTTCAATCTTGTAGCAGCATTGATACGCATGATCCAAAGTTTTCTGAAATCTCTTTTTTTCTGTCTTCTATCTCTGTAAGCATATACTAATGAACGCTCGAGTTGTTCTTTCGCTTTTCTGAAGTGTTTTCTTCTACCGCTGTAGAACCCTCTAGCCTGTTTTAGTAGTTTTTTGTGACGTCTATGTCTAACTGTACCAGTTTTTACTCTCATGGTTATCCTTTACCTTATCTTTTAAGAATCGGTGCCAAACATTCTCTCTGTTTGAACTTGCCCCTAATCGGGGGAATATCTGTATTAAAAATCAACTGAAAAATTAGTTGATCATCTCTTTGATGTTTTTCGCATCAACCGGGTCAACGTGCTTGGCACTTCTCATACCTCTGTGGTGTTTACCGTCCACTTTGGTAAGGATGTGGCTTCTGTACGCCGTTCCTCTTTTGATCTTGCCGCTTTTTTTCACTTTAAAACGCTTTACAGCGCCTTTTACGCTTTTCATCTTTGGCATATGCTTACTCCCTTGATAGATTTTTTTATATTCAATAGCGCCAACAATACGGCTAGCCGTATGAGCCGACTGCTGAAGTCAACTCAGCGTTAGCATAGTCTATTTGGGCTTTTGCTCAAATAGACGTCCTATTTAAATAAAAAGGGACGGTATTATACCGAGATTTTCTGAAAGGTTTATAAATTCACTATTTCGACTATTTGTATATTACATAATCTCATGAAAATACAATATTTATTTCCTTTTTCTTTCAAACAAAAAAACAAACAAAGCCCTAAAATACGTCATTTGAAGAGATTTATTTTTCATTTTCTACAATTTTATTTTTTATTTGCCAAGATACAAAAATATATACTTCTGCAACTCTATTTTGGAGAGTTTCCCTCCAAACAGATCTATGGGTGCCAAAACTCTTCTTCTCAGTCTCATTGAGGTAGTCAGCTGCCGGCACCGTATCGTAAAACTCCAACCCGAAAAATCTCTCAGAGAGAAAGCGTTCAAACGCTTCACTATCGTATCTGCTGCTTAGAAAACTTTGTAAACTCATTTTGTCTCCCCTGTATCATGCTCTACATTAAGAATATAGTAACTCCCCTTGGTTTTGCCTATCTTTTGTATTAACCCCATATCAATAAGCTCTTTAAATATCTCTCGAATACGTCTCTGGCTCAAATCCAACAACTTCTGGGCATCTTGTAGGTCTATCTTGTCGTGATCAAAAAGAAATAAGAGAATTTTTTCGGCATGTTTTGACATTATTCGGCGGTAATTCGGCGGTAATTCGGCGGTAATTGACCGTAATCGACCATAATCGACCGCAGATTCGATACTATTCGATACTTTTTCGATATTTGGACGCTGGAATACCCCCTCAACAAACGTTCCCCGCTCTCTCAGCTCGAAACCAACTCCTACCTCCTCGCAGAGTGCACGCACCCTGCCGATACCACTTCCCCATGTCTCCACATAACCAAGCTCCCGAAAGAGATTGGCCAGTACTTTGTTGCGCAGTTCACTGCGGCCGTTGCCTATGTCTTCAATGGTCAGTCCGTTGACAAGCCCACCGACCGAGATCACCTCAACGATGTCATCGTAGATGGCGATCTTGATGTCACTGTTGCGGGTATAGTCACGATGAATGATGGCATTGAGGAGAATCTCACGCAGAGCCGGTAGAGGGATCTCATACTGCTCTGTACGCTGTAGCCCCTCGATCGTGGCACTCAGGTGAAGATGGTTCTGCAAAAACGACATACACTTCTCCAGTATCTCAAAAAGTGTACCTGTATACTCTTTTTTGTCGATGAAGCGCTCCATCGTCGTACCTTTGAACCGGGCACATTTGATCTGAACATTATCCAGTTTACCTAATGCGATCAGCAGTGCATTCACAGGTGTATCTTTGTGGTTGAGTTCCGTAATCAGTTTGAGATTTTTCAGTTTCTGGAGGTCACACGGTTTTCCAATGGCGGCAAACGCATCATAGAGCACAGAAAGATCCAGCGCATCGAGAGAATACCCGGCATTTGGCTCCTCGTCAAAACTTCGGTGCATTCGCTGTCGCTGAAGCTCGGCGATCATCATCTCATCTGCCACACGGTTGGAAGAGCCGATACGCAGATAGGTGCCCTCCTGCAGCCCCTTTGGCTTAAACCAATAGGGAAGCAGATTTCCGCGAAATATCTCGATCACAAGTAGCAGCTTCCCTTCGATCTGTACCGTGTAGATCTCCGGAATGATATTGGGATGACACAGATCATGGATGAGAGAACTCACCTTCTCCTGCATCCGGAAAAGTGTATCTTCCTCAATGCCTACAACTTCCAACGCATCACTGACTCCGATAATCAATCGACCTCCTGCCGTATTGGCAAAGGCGATGACACTCTTGGCAATGCTATCGTTTTTCGGAAGCTGCTCTTTGAGTTCAAGGGTTTTCCCCTCTCCCTGTCGAATCAGTGCACTCCAATCCATCTGCACCCCTTTTCCTGAGAATAGTCTTCTTTATTGAATTTAATACCAGCCTCCTTGGCTTCAAGCGTCAACTTGTCAACATTGATACCTACCAATATACGCCCATGGGTAATACCACTGAGAAGGGAAGCAATTTTCGTAAATCCTCTGATACGAAAGTAGCCTACAAGAAACTCTAAACGGGTAATACCTTGGTGATGGGAGAGTATATCTTTAAGACGGTTTTCTAAGGTGTTGTTATCCCGATTGGTAAAAATTTTTGAGCTCACTAAGTCTTCCCTACCCCTAAATTATGTTTATTTATTTTAGCTAAATAAACATAGTTTTTTATATAAAAACAGGGCTTTATCTATTTTTTATTTTCTTTTTTTAAGATTCATTTTTTAAACTTTAAAGCGAAAGAAAAGGCTTCTCGTTTTTATAGTAAATACCCTATATGTTCTCACAATGGCTTTAATAGGAATTATGATAAAATTTATGCCATTAAAACAGAGGGCGGACCGTGGACAGAGCAGCAGAGATACTTTCCCAGAAAAAGAGATTGTTAACCGAAGTCTACTTCGACCTACAGCGCCACTTTGAGGAGAAATACGGTAAAGATGCCCTTGTGCTTATGGAGATCGGAACCTTTTTCGAAGTCTACGAGGTCAACAATGACAACCTGAAGATCGGCAAGGCAAAAGAGATCGCCGAGCTGCTCAACATCCAGCTCACACGAAAAAGCAAAGCCGTTCTGGAGAACTCCGTCAACAACCCACTGCTTGCCGGTGTGCCTGCCGTCTCGCTCGACCGCTACCTCTCCCGCCTCATCGCGACAAAGAAATATACGATCATCGTGGTCAAACAGAAAGGCGAAATGCCCCATGTCAAGCGCTATGTCGCCAATATCATCTCTCCGGGGACCAACTTCGAGTACCTGAGCGAACCGAGTGAGAACAACATTGTCTCCCTGATGATCGATGAAAATGCCGGGATCTACTCTGTAGGCTACGCTGCCATCGATGTCAGTACCGGCAAGACCATCTGCAACGAGATCCACTCCAGCCGTGACGACAAGACCTATGCCCTCGACGAGGCGTTCAACCTTTTGCAGACCTACAGCACATCCGAAGTCATTCTGACCCTTGAGAGCAAGGGACTGGACCTCGAATGGCTCATCCACTATCTTGAACTGGGATCCCTGCACCACAGTATCAATACCAAACGTTTCAAGATCGCTTTTCAGAACGAACTTTTTACACGTATTTTTGAGATCAACTCCTTTCTCAGCGCCATCGAGTTCCTCGACCTTGAGCGGCACCCCTATACCACGGAGGCACTGGCGGTACTGATCGATTTTATCATCGAGCATGACGAAAGTATCATAGAGAAGATGAACAGACCCCAGTTCCTGGGGAACAACCGCTATATGTATGTGGGCAACAACGCCATGGAACAGCTTTCAGTCATCTCCCGAGATCCTGCCGACATTACCCTGCTCGACCTTATTGACAAAACTTCAACAGCCTTTGGGAAGCGGCTGCTCAAAGAGAGACTGCTCAACCCCATCTGCGACAGAGCGCTGCTCGAAGAGCGCTATGGTCTTGTTGAAAAACTTCTGCCGAACATCGACCGCTTCGAGACTCACCTGAAACAGATCTACGATCTCGAACGTATTACACGGCGTATCAAGCTGCGCAAACTTCATCCTGTGGAGCTGACCTATATCGCCATGTCCCTGGAATCCATTCTCAGACTGCTGGAAGATGCACAAAACAGCGATCTGGAGATAGAGAACAAACTTTTCGATGAGACCAGAGAGATGCTGGGTGTACTCGAAGAGACCTTCGAGCTGGATATCTGCGCCCGTTTCCGCATAGAACAGATCAACGACAACATCTTCCGGAACGGGGTTTACCCTGCGATTGACACCATTGTAAAGAGACAGAAAGAAGAGGTTGACAAGATGGAGGTGGTGGCGGAACATGTCGAATCCCTGTTTGACAAGGACAAACTCTTCTCTGCCTCTACACGCTACACTACCGTCAGTTACCTGGAGAGCGAAGGGTATTTCATCAACCTGACGAAAAACCGTTTCTCTCTCATAGAGAAAGCACTGAAAGAGTCGTTTGTCACCATTGACAACAGGCACCACTTCTTTAAAGATTTCCAGTACAAGCATTTGAAAAATGCCGTCAAGGTACAGGCTCCCCTGTTTGAAGAGATCACCCGATCCTACGAAACAGCGCAGGTACAGCTTGTCTCTCTTGTCAAACAGCGCTATGTGGAGAGTCTGGATCTGCTGGAAAACCGCTTCTCTCTCCTGCTTGACAAACTTATTGCTTTCATCGCCAACATTGACGTAGCGATCTCCACAGCCAAATGCGCCAAAAGTATGAACCTCACACGCCCCATCATCGAGGAGGGGAACTTCTACGAAGCGATCGCCCTGCGCCATCCCATCATCGAAGCCAATGACGAACGGGGCATCTATGTACCCAACGATGTCTATCTGGGGAAAAACAACGGGACGGCACACAACCACATTACACTCAATGCAAGCGACGGGGAAGATGTTCTGGGCATACTCCTCTACGGTATCAACTCTTCGGGGAAATCTTCCCTGATGAAGAGTATCGGACTGAGTGTGGTTCTGGCACAGGCCGGTTTCTATGTACCGGCGGTAGAGTTGCGTCTGGGTCTTTACGAGAAGCTCTTTACACGTATTGTCAGCAAAGACAACCTTTACAAAGGGTTGAGTACCTTCTCTGTGGAGATGATGGAACTCAAGAACATCTTTAACCGGGCAGATGAACGTTCGCTGGTACTGGGAGACGAGATAAGCCAGGGGACGGAGACAGAGTCTGCCCTTGCCATTGTCTCCAGCGCCATTTTGAAGCTGATCTCTTTAAGGTCAACCTTTATCTTTGCCACCCACCTGCACCAGCTTGGCAGCATTGCACAGTTGCAAAACCTTAAACACCTTATCTTCCTGCATCTTGGTATCAGGTACGATGAAACCAACGATGCACTTATTTACAACCGGGTCCTGCAGCTGGGGAGGGGAGATTCTCTGTACGGGCTTGAGTTCGCCAAATCACTGCATATGGACAAGGAGTTCCTACAGACGGCACAGAGCATACGCGAACATTTAAACCACTCAGGCAGCCAGATCAAAAAACTCAGCCGCCAAAAAAGCAGCAAGTACCATAAGGCACTCTACCTCAGCAAATGTGCGCTTTGCGACGAAGGTGTCGACGATGTCCATCACATCACTCAGCAGAAAGAAGCCGATACCAATGGCCATATAGACCATTTTCACAAAAACCACAAATACAACCTGATTCCACTGTGTAAAAAACACCATCAGATGGTGCATGAAGGAAAGGTGTTGATTTCAGGGTTTGTGATGACAAGCGAAGGGTTGAAGTTGCATTATGAAGTAAAAGAGTAGCAGGGTGTTTTTCGGCTGATCTGCCCGCACAGGTGTACGGGAGACCGTTAAATGATCTCTCACATAAAAAACATCCTGCGGGAGACTACTTTTTCAACGGAGTAACGTACATATTGATATAGCGGCCTTCCTGTTTGGCGGGAGATTCAAGCTGGGCGATATCTTCAAGCATCGGCCAGACGCGGTTGAGTACCTCCACACCCCATTCGGGATTTGCCATTTCACGTCCTCTCAGGAATACGCGGAGTTTGACATGCTTTCCTTTCTCAAGGAACTCCCTGGCATGTTTCACTTTATAGGCGATATCGTTCTCAGCGATCTTGCAAGAGAATTTCACCTCTTTGACTTCGATCTTCTTCTGATTCTTTCTCGCCTCTTTTTTCTTCTTTTCCAACTGGTATTTATGTTTGCCGTAATCCATGATCTTGGCTACAGGGGGTTTTGCATCGGGAGAGACCAGAACAAGGTCAAGCCCTTTCTCTTCCGCAATTTTCAAAGCTTCCGCTCTCGGAATGATGCCGAACTGTTCTCCGTCATCTCCAAGCACTCTAAGCTCGCTCGCTCTGATCGCATCGTTCATGATGGTTTCGTCAGCTTTTTTCCTACCCCTGTTTCTATCGTGTTGTCTACTCAAATTTTTCCCTCAGTAAGTTGTTTGGTTAATTCTACCATAAATTCGTCTTGTGTTAGATTATACTGCTCTCTTGTTCTTCTATTCCTGATCGCCACAGAATCATTCTTCATCTCTTCATCCCCAATAATCACAACATACGGTACACGCTGCTTTTCAGCCATTCGGATACGTTTGTTGAGAGAATCGTTCCTGTCATAGACTTCCGAATCGATCCCTTCGAGCATCAATCTTTTCTTAAGCGCATTGGCGTAATCTATGTGGTTTTCCGAAATCGGAACAAAAATGACCTGTACCGGTGCAAGGAAGAATGGGAACTCTCCGGCATAGTGCTCTGTCAGAATCGCGATGAAACGTTCGAAAGAGCCAAGTATTGCCCGGTGAATCATTACCGGCTGTTTACGGGTATTGTCCTCCGCCACATACTCCACCTCGAAACGCTCGGGAAGGTTGAAGTCGACTTGAATCGTCCCGCACTGCCACTTACGCCCGAGAGCATCCGTGATCTTCACATCGATCTTGGGACCGTAGAAGGCTCCGCCTCCCTCATCGATAGTGAAGGGGAGATTGTTTTCGTTCAGCGCATCTTTCAGCCCCTGCGTCGCCATCTCCCAGACCGCATCATCCCCGATGGCCTTCTCCGGTTTGGTCGAAATTTCCATCGTGTACTCGAAACCGAAGAGTTTCATGACAGAATCTACAAACTCGACTACCTCTATGACTTCGGAAGCGATCTGCTCCGGTGCGCAGAAAATATGCGCATCATCCTGGGTAAACTCCCGTACACGCAGGAGCCCGTGGAGTACGCCCGACTTTTCATGCCTGTGTACCACGCCATACTCATAATATTTCAGAGGAAGGTCACGGTAACTCTTTTGCGTCTGCTTGAAGATCTGGATATGCCCGATGCAGTTCATCGGCTTGATCCCGTACTCCTGCCCGTCGATCTCGGTCAGGTACATATTTTCCCCGTAACAGGCATAGTGCCCGGAAGTTCTCCACATATCGGCTTTAAGGATTTCGGGCCCGCGTACCGGCTCATACCCTCTGACACGGTGTGCCTTGTGGAGTATCTCTTCGAGTTTGGCCCGAAGTTTCGCCCCTTTTGGCATCCAGAACGGAAGCCCTGCACCGGAAGCTTCGTTGAACATAAAAAGTTCCATTTCGGTACCGATCTTTCTATGGTCACGTTTTTTCGCCTCTTCCAGCATGGTCATATGTGCTTTGAGAGACTCTTTGTCCGCAAACGCCACACCGTAGATACGGGTAAGCATCTCCGCATTCTCGTCTCCGCCGAGGTACGCCCCCGCCACACGCGTCAGCTTGAAGTTGTTCAGAAAACGCAATGCAGGCACATGAGGCCCCCGGCAGAGGTCTTCGAACTCCCCCTGCTTATAGACGGAAACCGTCTCATCGGGAATACGGGAGAGTACCGCCAGTTTCAGATCGTCATTGGCAAACTTTTTCAGCGCTTCATCTTTGGAGATCTCGTACTTTTCGATCTTGTACTTTTTCTTGATGAGCTCTTTCATCTTCTTCTCGATCTTTTTCAGATCCTCTTCGCCTATTTTCTCATTGACCCTGAAATCGTAGTAGAACCCTTCGTCTACCACCGGGCCTACAAAGAACTTTGCATCAGGGTAGAGCGCCAGGATCGCCTGAGCCATCAAGTGTGCCGTAGAGTGGCGGACAATCTCCAGTGCCGCATCGCTGTTGTCGTACTCTATAGGTGTCGCATTGCAGTTTTTCCCTGCACTTTGTGTATCGATAATATTTCCCTGGTCATCTATGTAACCTATAAGATTTTCGTTCAAAATAAACCTTTAACTATAATCGCTGCAAAATACAGCCTTGAAAATGGGGATATTATAGCTAAAAGTTAACTAAAAATGAATTAATGATTGGACCGGATACTCCCCTGAAGCACAAATTCGGGTATAATGGCAAAAAAACAAGGCGGTACCTATGTGCGACTTCCATACGCTTTCGGATGATCAGAAGAGCGTCTACCATGAACAACTTTTGGATGCGGCGGAGAAATTTGGCGGAAAGAATTTTTTTCTACACCTGCTGGAAGCGGTCAGGGAGAGCAAACCCCATCCGCTGATTGCAGCCAATCGTGAATTCTCTTTTGAACTGGGCACGGTCAAATGGAACAAAGTGATCTTCAACGACAAACTGCAACTGCTGCAAAAAGCCAGGCTCAACGAAGAAAAACAGGGCAATCTTCTACCTTCCAAAGAGGAGAAAAACTACAAAAAGGTGCTGAACCTTGTACGTACCCTCAAACCGATCGTTTTCCATGTCAAACCTGCCCATAAAGAGGATGGGCCGGGCTTTTTCTTCCAACCTTTCGAGCGGATAGATGAGGAGACGACCAAACTCAACCCTCTTTTCGATGCACTCTTCTTCTGCGCTGTCGGAACTGTAAAAAAAATACTCAACTATGAACCAAAGCAGTAATATGCCGGCAAAAGACGGAAGAAAGCGAAACCATATCAAATACGGGCTGGATGTGGCTGTGGTCCTGAAAGAGGATCAGGGTACAGGATACCTTACCTATGGTAAAGTCCAGAAGATCCTCACCAACTCCCCTACCCATCCCCACGGTATCAAAGTGCGGCTGAACACCGGTGAAGTCGGACGTGTAAAAGAGATACTGTGACACTCTTCATTGACGGCGATGCTTTTCCCAACCTTCTCAAGCCCATTGTGCTTCGCAGTATTGAACGCCTCCATATTCCAACGAAAGTCATTGCCAATAAAAAGATCAATATAGGAAAATCTGTCCATATCACCTATATCATTGTGGAACAGGGTGCGGATGAAGCGGATCACTATATTGTAAATCTCTGTCAAAAAGGAGACCTTGTCATTACTGCCGATATCCCTCTGGCAGACCGCATTGTCTCCAGAGAGGCCCATGCCATAGACCACCGCGGAGAGCTTTACAGTGTTGACAATATCAAACAGTACCTGGCAATGAGGAACCTCATGGAGAGCATCAGGGAAAGCGGAGAGATGCAGACAGGAGGCCCTAAACCTTTTGGACAGAAAGATGCCCATGCCTTTGCCAACCAGTTCAACGCTTTTTTGGCAAAACACTGTTAGATTATTGTGGCGACTCCTCTTTGACCTCTACCCATTGGCTCAAGTCTGCGGGGACATTTTCAAGTTCATTTTTAAATGTATCCCATCGTGGATAGTCCGTCTCAAAATCCGCAACATCCTCCGCTGCAAGTTCCGCACTCTCATACGTACCCAGCATCTCCTCATTGATCCAGAGGTTGTATCTTTTATGCCCTGTCTGTCTTATTTCAAACCTTCCGATTTCAGAATTATAGATATACAGTTTCATTGAACACTCCTTGTATTGGTATTTCTTTCAAAGTCATATCTCCTCATATTCCAGCTCAAACTGGTACTCCGAGAAATTTCTCTCAAGCATCTTCTCTATCTTTTCACGGTACTGTGCCGCACCCAGAGCATTTTGGGAAAGAAAAACAAAGGCAATATCCGCCTCCTTCGCATACTCTCCGCTTACGTCAAGTACAGAAAGGTTAAATGCTTTCAGCTTCTCTTTCATACGGTTGACAATACTCCTGCGTCCCTTTAGCGAGTGCACATACGGCAGGTCAATATGAAGTATACAGTTCGAGATGATCATAGGATATTATAACATTTTACCAATCATCATAATTGCGTTATAATAGATCACTTCCATAAAAGGTTTCAAAGATGACAAAAACACTATCTTCTATGCTGCTATTCACCCTATTGTACACACTTCCTCTGTCTCTTTTCTCTTCGGAGAAGACAGAAAATATCAGCACAAAATCCGCTGTGATCTTCAATACACTATGCTCGAAATGTCATGAAGGGGAGTGCAGCGGAAGGCTCAGTTTCGACACGGGAAGCAAAACTGCCGGCAGCCACATCAGACGATATTCGGAAGAGCATACACTTTCCAAAGATAAAATAAAAGAGTTTTTTGCACTTTTGAACCATATGAAGAAAGCGTGTAGTATCTATATGCCCGATCATATAAAATGGTCCGAAGAGAACCTTTCATCTTTCATGCTCCCCTCGGCCAAAGGCTATTTTGTCTCCCTGGGCCTTCTTGAGAAGGGAACATACCGTATCACTCTGAGGGCAAAGGAAGATATTCATTTTCAGACAGAAGTACTCTCTGAGCATTTTGACCATTTTTTAAATCAGGAAGTTTGTCCCGAGAAAAAAAACAATATACTTCAATTTACAATAAGTCAACCAACCACTCTTTTTTTACGTATAAAAAGCAGAAGTCCGCTGCATATCGTTTTGCTCAAGGTTGAAAAAGAGGAGTGATTCATTGAACCTGTTCCGTAGCCATAGGAGATATCAACCGATGCAAACAAAAAAATTCATATGAGACAATATTGTGTTTTGGATTTGAATGGGGGGGGGAATATAAAAATCAACATAAATGGTGGCCACGAATGGACTCGAACCATCGACCACCACCATGTCAAGGTGGTGCTCTACCAACTGAGCTACGCGACCACATATTTTGTAGGGGAGAATTATATACAAACCAAGCTTAAAAACCGCCTGATTTTAAGCATTGCACCTCTTAGATAAAAGTTTCCGCAATGAATGTCTTGGTCACTTTCCCGCCGAAGCGGTACACACCCTCTTCATAGCTGACATAGAGTTCATCACCACTCGTAGGGTGTACTTTAACCTGATCGGAGACCTTACCCTCTTTATGGTTGCGTATAAAACAGGCAACCATACCCGTACCGCACGCCAGTGTCTCATCCTCTACCCCACGTTCGTAAGTGCGTACGTACATCGTGTCATCTTCCACTTTACAGATGTTGACATTGGCATTGTACTTCTCCCTGAGCCTCCGCATCTGGTCTAGGTCAAACACTTCAATATCCTCTCTTACCGCAACAAGGTGCGGTACGCCGGAGTCTATGAGCCACCACCGTTCACCATCCTCTTCAATATCGGTACGGATAATCTTTGGTTCGACCATATCGCTGACCACATAAAGGCCGTTAATCGTTGCATGGATCACTCCTGCACCGGTCAGGAACTCCGCCTCGCCATCTTTTGAAATCCCTTTTTCATGGGCAAAGTGCGCTACAGCACGGCTGGCATTGCCACACATGGCCGCATAGGAACCATCTGCATTGTAGAACTCCCACTCAAAATCATACTCAGGATGGGGAAGCAGTACCACCATACCGTCCGCACCGACACCGTTTTGCCTGTGGCAGAGTTTTTTGGCAAGTTCCGACCTGTCCGCTTTCTGTTTCGCTACAAATAAAATAAAATCATTCCCGTTTGCCGAATATTTCGTTACTTTCATTTAAAATCTCCCAAAATTTCTTCCTGTACCTTCCGGCACTCCTGCTGAAGCTTCTGCAAATCTCCACTGTTGTCTATAATATAGGTCGCATGTTTGCACTTTTTCTCAATGTCCATCTGCAGGGCCATCCTTCTCAACGCTTCCTCTTCCGGATGTCCGTCTCTTTGCATCAGCCGTTGCAGCTGCAGTGTTCTGGGGGTATAGACAAGCAGAGACTTCTCTATGGGGTAACGCCCTCCCTCAAAAAAAAGCGGGATATCGATAAAATAGGGGTATTGCAACACATCACGTGCGGCCGCCTGCTGTGCAATCTTATCATAGATCAGAGGATGCAGCAGGGATTCAAGCACCTTTCTCTTTTCCTCGTCCGAGAAAACCACACTCCCCAGTGCCTTTCTGTCAACTCTCCCGTCTTTTACCAGATGGGTACCGAACAGATCGGCAACCTGCCGGTGCTGCGCATCCAGAACCTCATGGGCGATCTTGTCCGCATCGATCAGATGGAACCCCTCATCCGACAGTATTTGGGCAACGGTACTTTTTCCTGTCGCAATACTTCCCGTCAACGCAACTGCATACTCAAATGCCATCGGCTACCATTTCCTGAAAGACTTAAGCTGCATCCTGTCATAGCCATATACATCATCTCTGAACTGGAGCACCCCATTGTAGTCCACCCATGCCGTCAGATAGATGACATCCACAGGTACCTTCTGGTCCAGGGTAAGGAAGGTTTTTTTTCTGCCTTTGAGTATTTTCTGTGCTTTTTCAAAATCGACATTCTTGTTGAAACTTGAGAAGGTACGGAGCAGTTCCCTTGGTTTCTGCAAACGGATACAGCCGTGGCTGAATGCCCTTTTGCTTCTTTTAAAAAGATGCTTTGAGGGTGTATCGTGCATATAGACGGAGAATTTGTTGGGAAAGAGGAACTTCACTTTTCCCAGCGCATTTCTTCTGCCCGGCAGCTGTGCAAAATGGAACGGCATATGTTTGCTGTAACGGTACTGGCTCCAGTCTATACTTGACGCATCCACTTTCTCCGCACCGCTTCCCCATCCTGCACGGATCTCTATCCCCTGCCGTGCCATTGCATTGGGATTTTTCAAAAGTTTTGGAATCATCTCTTTTTGAATAATGCTTTTGGGTACATTCCAGTAAGGGTTGAGTACAATATACTCCACTGTATCGCTGAAAATAGGCGTGGGGTGGTTAGGCCTTCCGGTTACGACCCGCATTGTCTGGATAAGTTTTCCATCCTCTTCAAAATAGAGCCTGAAATCCGGAATATTGATAATAATATGCCGTTTTGCTTTTCTGTCACTCAACCATTTGATACGGTCCAGATTCAGGCGTATAGTCTCTATGCGTTTATCGATACTTGTATTGAGTGCCCGCAGTGTCCTCTTGCCTACTACACCGTCGGCTTTAATACCGTGGCGTTTCTGAAAACGCTTGAGCGCATCCTGAAGGCACCGGTCATAGAGATTGTCTTCCACTGTTTCGCTGCAGGGAATATAGTCTCCCGTAGCACGCAAACGTTCACGGAGGGAAAATACCCCCTCCCTTCTCTGTCCCGGTTTCAGTTTCTTTGCAAGGACAACAGGCTCCCAGCCACCGTTTTCACGTATTTGCAAATACTGTGCCAGTTTCTTTTGCAGCGCTTTATAGTGGTATGCCGCAGGTACTGCCGCACGCAGCTCTTTTTTCAGATCTCCTCCAAGGAGTGCATGTTCAACCATTTTGGCAGGGTCCATCGCCGGGCGGTGAAGTACCCATTCCGTACTGACACCGTTTACCATGAGGTTGGAGATCCTTGCCTGGAATGCACCCCAGTTGATGCTGCCAAGATAGGCGTAATCCGTATAGGCTTTGTAAAGTTGGGAAATTTTGAACTCCAGTCTCAGTTTATCCTGAAGGGAAGCCCTGTCTCGGTAAAGCTCGTTTGCCTCCTGCTCCAGCAGAATGGCATCTTTGTAGAGTCTCCCGTGCTTGTTCAGCGTCGCATCATCGCGGATATACGCAAACAGCTCTTTGGCTGCGGGAGAGAGAGACTTTTCATGCATCCAGACGGGAAGAAAAAGAAGAGAGTTGTAAAATTTTCTCAAAAAACTGTTTTTGGGCTGAGCTTGCAAAGAAGCCATAATGACTTCCGAAGCACGATCCTGAAACACCGGTTCATCCGCTTGAAGCGCAATCCCCTGAAAAGAGAGTATCCCCGCAAAAAGTGCAACACTTAACCCTGCCTGTACGATTTTCCTTATCCGATTCACCCTTGTTCCCCTGTTTCCCCCTTTTCGACTCTGCTCCTGGAGACTTGTCCTGTCCGAAAAGTGGTTACTGATTTCATACACCCGGAATATGCATAGGAAGCTACCCGCCCTCTGCTGATACTTGGCAATTTCAATACATCACACCGGGATTTAAAATTTTAATGATTATATCGTAAACTTATCACAGAAACGCTAAACCTCCTGCATACGAGTACAGAATAGATTCAGAAAATACACTATCTGGATTTCATAAAAAGATATATTAATAAAACAAAATTAAGATATTTAGCAATCCTTATGTTTAATCCGATAAAATAGTTTATGCATTTTACATTCGGCTCACCATGGTTTTTACTCCTTTTACTGTTTCTCCCATGCTTCTGGTGGTGCCGTGTACACCATAAACACTTCTACTTCCCAAAACTGGAGTGGATAGGAAAAGAGTTTGCCCTCCTCTCTTACGAGATCTGGTTACGGGTCCTCATCTTTAGCCTTCTTGTCCTGGCACTTGCCAAACCTTTTGTGTATGAGAGCAAAGAAAACAGTCATAAAAAAGGGAGGGACCTTGTGCTTGCCATCGATGCCAGCGGGTCAATGGCCCAAAGCGGATTTGATGCAAAAACACGTTTTAAAACCAAATATGAGACAACACTCTCTCTTGCAAAAACATTTACACAAAAACGATTCAATGACAATATAGGCGCAGTCATCTTCGGAACTTTTGCCTATACTGCATCACCACTCACTTATGACCTTGAAGCGCTGCGCAATATGCTGGATATGGCTACGGTAGGTATTGCCGGAGAGAGTACTGCCATCGGAGATGCGATCATGCAGTCGCTTCGCACCCTCTCTTACGGAGAAGCAAAAAACAGGGTTGTCATCCTCCTGACAGACGGTTTCCACAATGCAGGAAGCACATCACCCAAAGCAGCCGTCGCTGAAGCGAAAAAACGGGGAGTGCGTATCTATACGATCGGGATAGGCAAAAGGAGGGATTATGATTTTGCACTGCTGGAAACCATTGCCAAAGAGACCGGCGCAACAAGCTACGCGGCAGAGAGTGCCGAGACGATGAAAGAGGTTTTTGCCCAAATCTCTGCCCTTGAACCCTCCCCCATTCGAAGTGAAAACTATCTCCATAAGCGCCTGTTGGCCTCTCTTCCCCTGCTGATAGCGCTGGGACTCCTGTCTCTGTGGATTTCAAAAGATATGAAGGAGCGTACATGAGTCTGCTCTACCCACAGTTTCTATGGCTTCTGCTGCCTGCCGGTATGCTTTTGATACTTTTCAAACCCCGTTCACTCAGGACGATGGTACATAGTCTCATACTCCTGCTTCTGATTCTCTCACTCTCCCGGCCGCAAATGAGGGAAGGGGTACAGAAAGAGTCCCTAGATACGAGAGATATCCTCATAGCCGTGGATGTCTCCTACTCGATGCGGGCAGAGGATCTTTCTCCAAACCGCTACGGTTATGCCAAAGCTGTCATCGAAGCCCTGCTTGAGAAAGATATAAAAGACAACATCATGCTCATCGCCTTTACCAGCAATCCACTGCTCCTCTCCCCTCCGACAACAGACCATAGAGTGGTACACACCGCACTCAAATCACTGGACTTAAACAATATTTTGACCAGAGGCACCTCTCTGAAGAGACTCTTTGAAAAGATCGCTTCATTCAAAAAAGTACATAGAGAACTGATACTGATCACCGATGGAGGTGAAGAGAGACACCTATCCCCTCTCACCGAAGCGCTGGGCAGTACCGATACACACCTTACGGTACTGGCACTGGGTACGCCAAAAGGGAGTACTGTTCCAAAAGAGGATGGAACAATGCTCAGGGACAAAGAGAACAACCTTGTCATTTCCCGTATCAATCCTCTCCTGAAATCACTGAGCAATGCACTGGGAGGTACCTACCTGCAGGCATCTGGCTCGGCAGAAAAGACTGCAAATGCCATTCTAAACACTCTTTCCGGCACAACGCAACAGAAAGTAATGAAAGAGCATACTACGTATACTGAACTTTACCAGCTCCCTCTTTTCCTGGCAACACTACTTTTCATGATGCTGCATACCCGTTATTTCCGTTACCTGCTACTCTTTTTTGCCCTCTTCGGTATGCAGCTTCAAGCCTCTTTTCTTGACGGAGTCCGGATAGAGGCAGCCTACTCCCGATACGAAGCAAAAGAGTACAATGCCGCAAAAGAGATACTCTCTGCCGTAGATACCCCGTCCCTGCAGCAGCAATTTGCACTTGCCAATACCTACTACCGGCTGCACCGCTACAAAAAAGCCGTCACTCTCTATCAAAATATACGCTCTACCAATGTGAAGACAAAACAGCAACTCTACTACAATATAGCCAATGCCTATGTCATGCTTGGAGCCTACGATAAAGCCCGGATATACTATACAAAAACGTTACAGTTGGGAGAAGATGCCGATGCTGTGCATAACCTGATGCTGGTTATACAGTTGCACAACAGGCACGCCAATACGGGGATTTCCCATCCAAAGTCCCAAGGCGGAGAGCAGGATATAAAAAGCCAGCCCAACGGGAATAACAGCCAAACGCAGAGGGAGGAACAGCCCGGATCAGGTTCGGGAGGGAAGAAAGCACAAAAAAGCACAAAAAAAGAGAGAGCCCCAAAGAGGCTGAAGCCCGATGAAAGTACCCAGCCGCATCCCCTCAGTTCAAAAGTCTATGAACTCATAAATAAAGGATACATCCATGAAACACAACCCTGGTAACATCATAAAACATCTGTTTGTACACTTTCTTCTTCTGGGTATGCTGTGGGGAGAGGACTTTGTCTATAACATACATGCCCAAAAGCAAACCCCCTACCTGAAAGAACCCCTGCTACTCTCTGTCGATATCAACCAGAGCAATCCGGATATTATCCTCTTCTTCCGTTTTGAAATAGACAAAAGCCGAGATTACCGTATCCGGCAGATCAATACGTCCCATAACGATACACTGCATCATAGCAGTATCCATTACCGCTATCTCCTCTATCCGCTTAAGACAGGCGATCTCAATGTATCTTTCACCCTGGTCAAAAGAGTAACCGACGAAGAGAAGGTTGCCTACTCCTTCTCCGGTGACAGAGATGACTTTAAAAAACTTGAAACCACCGATACCAATATTGCCGTTGCCCCGCTGCTACTGCATGTACGCCCTCTGCCTCCCAAAACCGATTTCATAGGCAACTTCAAGATAGAGGCCGATTTCCCCCGTAAAGAGGCTGATGCTTTCGAAGCGCTGCCCATGAGGGTTATTATCGAGGGCAGCGGATACCCGCCGCTGATCACGCAGATCATTCCCAAAGAAGCCAATGTAACCCATTTTGACAGCAAACCTCTATTGACCCAACATATCGGCAAAAAAACAATCCGTTATCATGCTGTTTATGACCTGGCACTCTCTTCGGCAAAAAGTTTCACACTGCCAAAAATTATATTCCGGGCATTCGACCCTGAAAAGGAAAAAACATACACTCTTGCTATTCCCTCCCAACATTTTACACTCAAACCTGCTGACGTCAACAGCCTGATTGACAAAGTTGACAGCCCTGCACCGTTTCATAGCGGGTTACAATGGGTTGGGCCGCTTTTTAGCGATTTGCTCATCTTCCTTGCCGGATTTGCCAGTGCTTGGCTCATAAAATGGAAACGAAAAGAGCGTTTCACCGACTCCCGGCATCCATTTGCCGACAAGATCGATGCCTGCAAAGATAAAAAAACCCTGCTGCAACTGCTTTTGGCATATGATTCCAAAAAATTTGCACCTACCATCGAAAAACTCGAAACTGATCTGTACGGAAAAAAATCGTATGGGCTTAACGTATTGAAACAAGAAGCAAAGGAGATAGAGAGATGATACACAAAATTACCAGACTCAAAGAGGAACTTCACAAAGCAGTTATTGGGCAGGAGGAAATGATTGAGGGGCTGATTATAGGTCTTCTCAGTGACGGGCATATACTTGTAGAAGGGGTACCGGGACTTGCCAAGACTACGACAATCAACGCCCTTTCCCATGCCTTGGGGTTGGATTTCAAACGTATCCAGTTCACACCCGACCTACTGCCCTCCGACATCATCGGTGCACAGATATACAACCCGCAGGACCATAGTTTCAGCATCAAAAAAGGACCACTTTTTACCAACCTTCTGCTGGCAGATGAGATCAATCGTGCACCGGCAAAAGTACAGTCCGCCCTGCTTGAAGGGATGCAGGAACGCCAGGTGACGATTGCCGAGGAGAGTTTCATTCTCCCTTCCCCTTTTCTGGTCATGGCGACACAGAATCCCATAGAACAGGAAGGGGTCTATGCCCTCCCCGAAGCGCAGCTTGACAGGTTTATGATGAAGATCGTGGTACATCACAACTCTGAAACGGAGGAGCTGGAAATTATGCGTAAAGGTGCACAGAAGGGTTTCACCGAGGTAGCTCAGGTGATAGACAAAGAGGAGATCTCCCTGTTGCAAAAAGCCTCACATACCATTCACATCGATAGAGAGCTTGAACACTACATAGTCCAACTTGTCTCTGCAACAAGAAACCCAAAGAAGTTTGGCCTTGCAAGCATTGCGGAAGAGATTATGTACGGTGTCAGCCCAAGGGCTTCCATCGATCTCTACAAAGCAGCAAAAGCAAAAGCTTTTTTACGGGGGAACGACTTCGTTACACCGGCAGATATAGGTACCATGGTACACAATGTACTGCGCCACCGTATCATACTCTCCTATGAAGCGCGGGCCAAAGGGGTAACGGCCGATACACTCATCAGTACTATTATCGAGACGGTGCCGATTCCGTGAACACTTCCCTAAAAGTACTCCAGCTCAAAGCCCGTCATCAGGTTTATACACTTTTAAGCGGGAACAACCTCTCCAGACTGCATGGCGAAGGGTATGACTTTGCCGAGCTTCGGGAGTATCAGATGGGGGATGATATTCGCAAGATCAACTGGACCATTACCGCCAAACTGGGAAAGCCCTACATTAAAACGTTGCATGCGAACCGTGAACTTTCCGTAGCCGTCGCGGCATTGATGGATGGATCTCTCTACTTTGGCAGAGACAATGCCAAACAGACGAAACTTACCGAAGTGGCGACACTGCTGGCATATGCGGCACAGTACCACGGAGACCTCTTTAACGGCCTGGGGTATACTCCGGAAAAGATGCTGCTGACACCCCCTACCAAACACCTGTTTCACATCGAAAAATTTTCCAAAGAGCTTTATGCTGCCCCACTGCTTGGCACAACACTTGACATCCAGGCTTCCCTGAAAAATCTCTTTTCCCGTCTGCACAAACCATCCCTGCTCTTTATTCTGGGAGATTTCCTCGATGAAGCCGATCTCTCTCTATTGGCACAAAAGCATGAAGTCATTGCACTCATCATACGCCACAGAGAAGAGGAACAGCCGCGGAAACTGGGAGAGGCGGTACTGCGTAACCCAAAGAATACAGAACAGAGAGAGACCTGTTTCGACAGAAGGAGTATCGTCCGATATCGTGCAAATCTTGAAGCGCATGATACAAAAATGATAGCACATTTTGCCCGTTATGATATACGGTATGTAAAACTGTTCACCGATGAATCACCCGTCGAAAAACTTTTAAACCTGTTCCGCTGAAGCCCCTTTCCTCATACGAAAAGAAGAAAAGAAAACACAACAAACAGTATAAAATGCAGGAAACCTTCCAGTACATTTGTCTCCCCGTCATTGAAGTTGACCATACTGACCAGCAGGGTCAGCGCAATCATCATTGTCTGAACCGGTGTCAGTGAAAGGTTCAGCTCCAGCCCCAGATAATAGGAGACGACAATCACAGCCGGTATCGTCAAAAGTACCGTTGCCAACGATGCACCCAGGGCAATATTGATCACCGTCTGCATACGGTTATCCACGGCTGCACGTACAGCCGTGATGAGTTCCGGTGCCGCTGAAATAACGGCAACCCCTACGGCACCAATGGCAGGCGGAAGGCCAAATATTTCGAGCGTATTGCCCATAAATACCGAAAGGATCTCCGCCAGCACCCCAATAATAACAATGGAGACGATCAGGTTGAACGTATGGTACCAGGCTTTGATCTCATGATGCGGATGGCATGTACCATTTTCAATACAGGTCTCTTTTTGCTCAGCTTTGTACTCAAAAAAGTATTTGTGAGACTTAAGCTGGACCCGGGTAAAGATGGCATAAAGAGAGAGGAACACCACCACATTGAACATCATAAAACGCTGATGGTACTGCGGCGCAATAAACTCGGGCAGCACCATGGCAATCCCTATGGCCACCAGCAGCATAGAGAGGTAGGAGTTGGACGAGTCTACATTGTAGGGCTGTTCGCCATATTTGAGCCCCCCGATAATGGCTGCCAGACCAAGCAGGCCGTTAATATCCAGCATGACGGCCGAGTAGATCGTATCACGGGCAAGTTCCGGGTTGTGCGCATGCATCATCATAATAACAATGATTACGATCTCGACGACAACGGCGGACATGGTCAGAATCAGCGTTCCGTAGGGCTCTCCAAATTTTTCGGCAAGCATCTCCGCATGATGGGCTACCGACATGGCGGCATAGATGATCACTGCGAACAGGATGGAAAAACCCAGCAGATTCCCTGCCGTACTCCCGACAAGCGTATGTTCAAAATAGCTGATACCGACATAGGCAATAATGGCAGCAAAGAGACTGTACTCTTTCCCCAATGATTTTAAAAACTGCATATCAGTTTATGATATCCCCGTAACTTTTTGCTGCATTGAGCTTGAGTTTGCCATTCTCTTTCGTTAAACGTTCATCCCCCGATTTGAATGCCTTTTTCAGGCGCTTGGTAATCTTTTCCTGAAGTTTCTCTTTGGATATCTGCTGCTGTTTGAAGAATTTTTTGATCCCGATCCACTCTACCTCTTCCTCTACCAAGGCCTCCTCTTCCGTCATTACATCGATCGCCTCCTGAGAAGCTTTCTGCTCAAGCCTGTGCACATAAAGCGTACGCATTTCATGAAATGCCTCTTTCAGCAGGTCTATTTCGCTTCGAAGTGTTGTACTGATCTGTTTATTGCTCTTTTTGAGATCTTTAACCGTATTTTTCAAAACGGAGATCGTCTCATCTTTTGCTTTCAGAAGTGCTTTGTAATCTTTGGGATTTTCTGCTCCTTTTGTCGAAGGAGCCGCTGTATTTTTTGGGACGGAAGGCTTTTCTTTTACTGTTGTCGTCTCTTTCTCCGGTTTCTGTGCAGCCGTATTGTCAACCACAATGTAAAGTTTGCCGTCTACACTTTTGGCAGTCAGTATGCCGCGTTTGATCTTCGCATAGACAGCCTGCCTTGAAATACCAAGCTCTTTGGCATACTCTGCGGGTTTCATTAACTTTTCCATCGCTTTCCCTCTTTACAATTTTGTAAATCATAACATAACTTTAATGAAAGGTTGACTGTAAACCCTCTGCGCAGAGGTTACAAAGGGAAAGGAAAAACTATTTTTGTGTACCGTCAAGCACCGGCACGAAGAGACACTGTTCGATCGTCTCGGAAGTGATACGCCCGTTTCTTTTGTAAAAACGTGTGATCAGGTGGTAATCTTTGCTCTGTTCGATCGGGGCGATCAGTATCCCCCCTTCCGCCAGCTGCTCGAAGAGTACCTCTGGAATCTCTTTTGCCGTAGCGGAGAAGAGAATCCTCTCAAAAGGGGCATACTGCTTCCAGCCCCTCTGCCCATCGTCAAAACGGGTAAAAATATTGTACATTTCATGTTTTGAGAAACGGTTCTTTGCCTCTTTCAGAAGCTCGTCTATACGTTCTATGGTAAAGACACGACGACATATTTTACTCAGAATTGCTGCCTGGTAACCGCTTCCGCACCCCACTTCCAGTACCGAGTCCACACCATCTAACTCCAGATGCTGTGTCATCTTTGCCACAGTTAGCGGTGAAGATATCCACTGGCTTGCGGCCAAAGGGAGTGCTTCGAGCTGATAGGAGAGATGCCTGAATTCATTGGGTACGAATATCTCTCTGTCCACAGCAAGAAATGCCTCTTTTACATGCGGATCCAATGCAAAATGTTTTTCTATTTCTGCGACAAGGTTCTGCCGCTGTCTCGCTTTTATCATACGTCCCTGTTCCCTAAATCCTAATTAATGGGGAATTCTATCCAAAATGTGATTAAGAGCATTTAATCCATGACGATATAGCGGCGTATCTTCTTGATCTCCCGGAAATCCACCGTTCCTTCTATCGCTTCACTTCCATCATTCATTACGGTATCGCCGTTGGGAGAGATGACCGCAGAGGAGCTTGCCATATCGCTGTCCGAACTGTTTGCCAGCAGTACATAGCACTGGTTCATCACAGCCAAAGCCTGTGAGAGGATCTCCAGGTGCCGTTTTCTCGGCAGCCCCCACCTTGCCGGTACAAGTACCACATCCACTCCTTCGATCTGCTTCCACAACGCTTTAAAACGCAGTTCAAAACAGATCAGCAATGCATATTTCACCCCCTCTATTTCAAAAGGTTTGATCTTCTTCTCTTTGCCGGCCCGGAGGTAGATATCTTCATCTCCCAGTTTAAAAAGTTTCACTTTATCCTGCCTGTGGACAACTTTGTGTTTATGAATGACTACTGCCTGATTGACAAATTCATCCCCCTCTTCGAGGATAAGCGTCAATACAACGATCTGCCTATCTACGATCTGTTTCAGTGTCTTGAGTGCTTTGGCAGAGAATTTCGCAGCAGTGGCCAGATGCTCGTAATCATAGGCTGTCAGGTAGACTTCCGGGGCAACAATGATATCTTTCTCCTGATAGGTATGCAGGTAGCCGACCAGCGTATCGAGATTAGCCTGATAACGCTTGGAAGAAGGCAACTGCAAGACTACCGCTTCCATTTTTTTAGGTGTTTTTCGCATGTTTCATCCTAGAAGTCATCAAAGTCCAGGCTTCCTTTGGAATAGTTGGTCACATTCCCTTCAAAGAAGTTTGTCTTCTGGTCATTGAATTTGGAGAAATTATCTACCCATTTGATAGGGTGTTCTACATTGTAAAGCTTTTCCAGCCCTACGGCATGCAGTCTCTGGTCTGCCAGGTATTGTATATACTGTGTAATGATCTCATCTGTCAGGCCGAGTATCTGCCCCTGCGTAATATATACGCCCCATTCACACTCCAGTTTTACCGCATCTCTGAACATCTGGTACACATCGTCAATCAACGCTTTGGTAAAGAGTTCCGGGCGTTCTCTTTTGGTGGTATTGATCATATTCTGGAAAAGCAGCAGGTGCGTCACCTCATCTCTCTGGATAAAACGGATCATCTGTGCCGTTCCCAGCATTTTGTCCGAACGTGCCAGTGTATAAAGATAGGTGAACCCGCTGTAGAAGTAGATCCCTTCAAGAATCTGGTTGGCGAACATCGCTTTGACGATATTCTCATCTGTTGGGTTTTCGGAGAGTTCTTCATAAACCTTTGCAATCGCATCATTTTTGGATTTGAGCTTCATATCTTTTCTCCAAAGCGCGTAGATCTCATCGGTATTGGTGGAGATGCTGTCCACCATCACCGCATAGCTCTGTGAATGCAGCGCCTCTTCAAACGCCTGCCTTACCAAAATAAGGTTCACTTCCGGAGAGGTAATGAAAGGGTTGAGGTTGTCGATGATATTATTGGTCTGGAGAGAATCCATAAAGATCAGCTGTGCCAGTACTTTGTCATACGCCTGCTTCTCCGCGCCGGTAAGCAGTTTATAGTCATTGACATCCCTTGTCATATCCACTTCTTTGGGAAACCAGGTATTGTTCAGCATCATTTCCCAAAGGTTGTATGCCCACTGGTATTTGATATCGTTCAGTTCAAATATCCCTGTCGGATTCCCCCCGAAGATCTTTCTTTCACTGGTTTTTTCCTTCGATTCAGGATTATATATCTTTTTACGTAACATCTGTAAACCTTGCCTGTTTTTTCTCATAAATTTTAAAAATATTATACTGATTTTTAGCTACACTTTGGCTATGAAAAGCATAGAAAAAAATAAACTGGAACAACTGCTTGAGATCATCAAACCGGCGCCGGCGTTGCGTATTGCACACTTTAGTGAAAGTGGGGAGGAGATGCCCGAGATATTGAGTACTTTCTGCATAAAAAACGGATATGAATACCAGCTGAACTGTACCGATCCCTCCTTTTACGAAAAGATGTCTGCCAAATATACAGATACGCCGGATATCAAATGTATCAACTTCAACCTCTCACGTCCCAAATATATGATACAGGGGAAATTCTACGAATATCTCTTTGTCACCTCTGTCATTCCCGAAGAAGAGAGGGGCAATTTTCTCTCAAAAGCGCACGGCATCATCAAAAATGCCGGCCTCATTCTTATTTTCATTCCCAAAGGGGACCGAAGACAGCGGTATGCCTGGATGGGACTGCTTGAAGAGCACTACTATGTAGCAAGCAGTACTATAGATGACCTGTTTGAACAGTATGATGTGCTGATCTCCAAAAAAATGCATGGATGGGGTGGATAGTTTTATTGCACAGGATTCATTTCCGGGCCCAAAATAACGGCAACTTTTCTCAAGTGTTTTGGAAAAGGGCTGTACCGAGGAGAGAGGTACGCAATAGTAAATGAAAAGCTGCCAAGAAGATCGCTCCATACATTTAGAGTCAGCGTGCCTATAGGGAGGAAAGGGGGAAGAGGCACACCCATGATCTTCTTGCTTATATCATAGCGTTTATTTGTGTACTCTTTGTGAACCTTACAAATAAGAGCAGCAGTAGTCCGTAACTGTTTTTACATTGACCTGAAATTTACTCTTTGCCGGGACATTGAATGATTCTCCGCCTTTTACACTTACCCACGTTTCCGCTCCCGGCAGTTTTACATCCAATTCACCCGATGTGATCTCCATAAGCTCCGCCGCATCGGTACCAAATTCATAGTTGCCTGGAAGCATAAAACCCAGTGTCTTTTTACTTCCATCTGGGAAGTTGACTGTCCTGCTGGTTACCGCCCCGTCAAAATAACTGTTTCCTTCCAGTTCCACATTTACATTTTCAAATTGTTTCATTGTTCGCCTTTTATCTGTTTTGCAAAATTATAGCCAAAAGAGATGAAATGAATAAATTAAATGTATTTTATCGTCAATACAGAGGCAGAAATAAGCCCGTTTTATATTTTTTTCATACCAGAGGTTAAAAAAGGGTTTAAAGTCGCTTATTTTGCGTTTTAAGTGGGTTATTTTGGATTTTAGCCATTTGTGGTCCCTTTCCCCCATACGTTACATGGAAAGAGATCTGTCTGTTTTTTATGATATTGGTTTTGACCATTCATCTTATGAAATTGGTTTCCATCTAAGAGTGAATTAAGTCTGCTTTTATATTTTGAAGTGACGTAGGAAGTTCCCATCAAGATGATGGGACGAGATTTAAAGAAAGATTATTGACACCCAATACATTCCTGAGAACGATCCTCAACATCATTGGTACTCTCAGGCGACTGGCTTCTGAGATAGTAGGTTGATTTCAGTCCGAACTTCCAGGCATTCATATATATCTCGTTAAGGTATTTTCCGCTTGCCTTGTCAAGTGTAATAAAGATATTGAGCGACTGGCCCTGGTCTATCCATTTCTGGCGGATCGCTCCGGCTTTGATGAGAATATTCTGGTCCAAGTCGTAACTCGGCGTGTAGTATTCCCAGGTATCGGGAGAGAGGTTCGGCGCAACTACGGGAATGAGCCCGGAGAGGTTTTCCTCGAACCATTTTCTTTTATAGACCGGTTCGATCGCCTGTGTCGTCCCTGTCAAAATAGAGATGGAGGAGGTTGGTGCGATCGCCATCAGGTAACCGTTTCTCATACCGTCCGTTTTTACTTTCTCTTTCAGTCCTGTCCAGTCATGGGTATATCCGAAGAGCCCTCCCCTGTCAACCAGTTTACAGGCATTTTCATTCGCCTTGTCTATAGGGAAAATACCTTTGTCCCAGTCAGACCCTTCATAGCTTGGGTACTTCCCTTTCTCCAGAGCGAGGTCGCTTGATGCACGGATCGCATAATAGGAGAGCGACTCCATCACTTCATCTATTTTGGTAAAGTGTTCACTGCTCCCCCATACAATCTTGCTCTCCGCAAGCATCTGTGCCTCACCCATCACACCAAGCCCGATGGCACGTGAACGTTCATTGGTCTTTTTCACTTTTGCCAACGGATAGAAGTTGAGGTCTATAACATTGTCAAGCATACGGATCGCCGTCGGTACGACACGGGCGAAATCCTCTTTGGTATGGATTTTGGAGAGATTGACAGAAGCAAGGTTACATACCGCGGTATCTCCGTCTATTTTCTCTTTCTCGACGATCCATATCTGTTTACCGTCAATACTGTCAAGTGCCGTTACTTTTTTTGCCGGTTTGCTGACACCCGTATCGACAGTGATCATCTCATTCTCATCATACGATGTTACACTTCCGTCATCAAATGTAAACTGTGTTCTGTAAACATTGGGCCCTGTATTCTGGAAGATCTCCGTACAGAGGTTGGAGCTTCTGATCACGCCTGTATGTTTGTTCGGATTGGCTTTGTTCGCCGCATCTTTGAACGTAAGGAAAGGGTTGCCCGTCTCAAAATAGCTTCTCAATATCTCTTTCCACAAACCTTTTGCGGAGATCACCTCTTTGGTAATATTCTCTTCGCTATTCTCAAGTTCAATATAACGCTTTTCGAACTCTTCTCCATAAAGCGTTGTCAGTTCTGTCACTTCGAACGGGTCGAAGAGTGTCCATGTACTGTCTTCCTGAACCCTTTTCATAAAGAGGTCGTTCAGCCACAAGGCAGGGAAAAGGTCATGCGCCCTGCGTCTCTCCTCTCCCGAGTTCTTCTTAAGGTCAAGGAAATCACGTACATCCACATGCCACGGTTCGATGTACACGGCAATCGCCCCTTTACGCGTACCCAGCTGGTCCACGGCAATGGCAACATCGTTGGCGATCTTGAGGAAAGGAACGATCCCTCCCGCCGCATGCTTATGCCCGTCTATATAGGAACCCATTCCCCTTACCAGCGACCAGTCCCAACCGATCCCGCCGCCAAATTTGGAAAGCAAAGCCATCTCTTTATACCCGTCGAAGATCCCTTCTATATTGTCCGGGGTCGAACCGATATAACAGGAGCTCAGCTGGTGTCTCGGTGTTCTTGCATTGGAGAGTGTCGGGGTTGCCGCCATTACTTCGAACTTGCTGAGAATATCATAGAATTTTTTTGCCCATGTCTGGCAGTCAAACTCATTTTGGGCAAGGAACATCGCCACACCCATAAAAAGCTGCTGCGGCAATTCTATCGGGATTCCGTTGCGGTCTTTGAGCAGGTACCTGTCATAAAGTGTTCTGATACCAAGATAGGTGAATTGGAGGTCTCTTTCCGGTTTGATGTAATCATTGAGGTCATCGAGATCATACTTGTCTTTCAGTCCCAGTACAATACGCCCCTCTTTTTCTCCTCTTTCAAAGTGCTCCCTAAGATGGTTGTATCCGGTAAAGCCTACCGCTTTGTGGTAGATATCGTACAGGAAAAGCCTTGCCGCGACAAAAGTCCAGTTCGGACGGTCGATATCGATCTTGTCAACGGCTGTTTTGATCAGTGTTGTCTGTATCTCTTCCGAAGTGATCATATCACGAAACTGAAGTTTGGCATCGACTTCCAGTTCACTCTGGCTTACGTTGTCCAAACCCTCTACGGCCGCAGCCGTATATTTTTGAATTTTAGAGACATCAAGGGTCTCCACTCTTCCGTTTCGCTTTACAACTCTAATCATCCATGCTCTCCGTTTCAGTTCATCTCTTCGTACGAAATACCTCTCTGCCCAGAGGTAAAAATATTAAACGATTCTACTAAAATTATGCTTGTAAATTTGTTAATTTGCGTATCATTTTCGGGCAATATTTTTATAAAAAAAAGTGATCATTCCGCAAGTGTCGGCTAGATGGGAAATGGTGGAAAAAAGGAGAAGAAAATGTATCGAAAAAAGTGAAAGAGGAGGGACCTCTTCCCTTCCTCTTTTATCTATTTGAACACTCTGTCAAAAATTTTATCGACATTTTTGGTATAGTAGTCATAATTGAAACACTCTCTGATCTGTGCTTCGCTCAAAGAGCTTCTAAGCTCATCATCGGCAAGCAGGTACTGAAGGTAAAGGGATTCCCCTTTTTCATTGACAGTCGGTTTGCCCTGCTGTATCTCTTCCCATACTTTCATCGCATTACGCTGGACGATCCGGTAGGCATCTTCACGGCTGACCCCTGCTTTTGGCAGCTCAAGCAGGACACGCTGGGAAAAGACAAGTCCTCCTGTCAGATTGAGGTTCTTCATCATGTTCTCAGGCATAACGGTCAGGTTGGCGATAACACCATTCATACGGTGCAGCATGAAGTCTGACGTGATAAAAGAGTCCGGCAGCCAAAAACGCTCGGTGGAGGAGTGGGAGATATCTCTCTCGTGCCAAAGCGCCACATTTTCCATTGCCGGTGTAACATACGCTCTGATCATTCTGCACAGCCCTGTAATATTCTCTGTCAAAATAGGGTTTCTTTTGTGCGGCATCGCGGATGAGCCTTTCTGCCCTTTGGCAAAAAACTCTTCACACTCATACACTTCTGTTCTCTGCCAGTGCCTTACCTGAACAGCAAACTTCTCTACAGAGGAAGCCAAAAGTGCCAGTGCCGTTGCCAATCTTGCATAGCGGTCTCTCTGTATCACCTGGTTCGATACGGGAGCCGGTTTAAGTCCCAACTCTTCCATGGCATACTCTTCCAGTTCCAGGGGTGCATGTGCGAAGTTACCCATCGCTCCACTGATCTGCCCTACGGCAATGACATCCATAGTCTCTTCAAGGTTTTTCAGGTGTCTTGCCATCTCGTCATACCAGACTGCAAGTACCAGTCCGAAAGTAATAGGCTCACCGTGAATCCCGTGGCTGCGTCCAACCATCAGTGTCATTTTGTGTTCCATCGCCCTCTTTTTGATAGATGCCATCATCATTTTGACATCTTCAATAATGATCTTTAGAGAGCGTACCATCTGGAGTGCTACCGCCGTATCGACAGTATCGGAACTTGTCATGCCGTAATGGAACCAGCGGCTCTCTTCTCCAAGTGTCTCGGAAACAGATGTTGTAAATGCAATCAGGTCATGTCGCGTGACCGCTTCAATCTCATCAATACGCTCAACAGAAAAACCTGCATTTTCTACAATCTTCTTGGCATCATCATCGGGAATGAGCCCCAGTTTGTTCCAGGCTTTCACCACCGCCAGTTCAACATCCAGCCATGCCTGATATTTTGCCTGCATTGTCCAGTTGTCAGCCATCTCTTTACGTGAATAACGTTCTACCATACCTAACCCTTCTGTCTATAAAATTTTGCTATTATTTTACCAAAATAGCAGTTACAAAGAGGTAAGAGATGCCATTCGTCAAAGAGAAGTTTCACGTGAAACAAACCATGCCCGCCTTTCTTTTTATTATGCGGACTTTTCACTACACACAGGGTGAAGCACAGCGTCTCATCTGTAAAGGCAGACTGCTGATCGACGGAGAATCGATCTACAATCCCGGTACGAAACTTACACCCGGCGAAGTGGAAATTGTCCACTTCAAGCCCTCTTCCAAGGGGGTACACCCTCTGTTCCAAAACAGAGATTTCATGGTTTTTGAAAAGCCCTCCGGTGTGCTTGTCCATCCCAATACCATGTCTACCCCCTACTCGATGCTGGACGAAATACGCACTCTCTGCGGAGACAAAGCCAATGCCACACATAGAATAGACATGGAAACTTCGGGACTGCTTTTGGCAAGTAAACACAAACAGGCAGAGCACTATCTGAAGAATGCATTTGAAGTAAAAAAGATCAAAAAAAGTTATCTTGCCTGGGTAGACGGCAAACTGACAGAACCATTTTTTGTGGACAAGCCCATTAAAGTCAACAATGACTATTCAGAGATAAAACATAAAGTGTTTATCCATGAAGGGGGCAAACATGCCCATACCGATTTCAAACCTCTATACTACGATAAAGTACTCGATGCCACCCTCACTGCCTGCTACCCCCATACAGGACGGACCCATCAGATACGGGTTCATTTGTTTCACGTGAAACACCCCATCCTGGGTGACCCTATCTACGGTACCACATTTCAGACAGCCAATGCCTACCTCGATGGCACGCTCAATGAAGAGGAACGTTTTCAACAGACCGGGGCAAGCCGTTTGATGCTGCATGCCCAAACACTGCATTTTCCTTATGGAGCAAACTATTTTATTGAAAGTAAAGTAGATTTTGAAAAGATGAGAACATTGATCTGTAGTAAAAACCAACGAAGATTCAACCGATCATTATAGGGGGCCGATCCCCGTGTCGATCCGTCACAATTAGAAAAATAGATTTCCATTTAGGGGCAGACACACGCAAGGGCAGACACACGGGTCTGCCCCTACGATATGATCGTGAGCCCATTCCATACAGGAGTGGTCATTCGGTTACTCTTCTTCGTCTATCCTGTTGGCATCATAAATAAACCATCCACCGCCGACAACCACTACCAGCAAAATAAACCCAAATAAAAAATCCTGCACCATCATCTTAATATTTTCCTTCACTCTCTTGTTCTCTAAGCTGTCCGCAGGCGGCAGAAATATCCAGCCCCTTGGACTCGCGAATGGTGCAATGTAGTCCTCTTTTGGTTAAATACTCCTGAAACTTCTGCATATCCTCTTCACTTGGACGCTTAAACTCCGTACCCCCGTAAGGGTTAAAGTAGATCAGGTTCACTTTGGCCTTGATCCCGTCAAGCAGTTTCAGTAGTTTCTTTGCCGCCGCAATATCATCGTTGACACCTTTGATGACAAGATACTCGAACATCACCCTTTTACGGTCATTGACAGGAAAGTGCTTCACTGCAGTAATGATCGATTCAATATTATACGCTTTGTTAATAGGCATCAGCTGTTGACGCAGTTCATCATCGACGGCATGCAGGGAGATGGCAAGATTGATCCCAAGCTCCATCTTTCCAAGCTTCTCTATTTTGGCACTGAGTCCGGACGTAGAGATGGTCTGGCGGTGCGGTGCAATGGCCATCCCCTCTTCATCCGCAAAGATCTTGACAGACTTTGCAACGGCATCAAGGTTGTCAAGCGGCTCCCCCATTCCCATAAAAACAATGTTGACACGACGGTTGGCAGCAATGTCGTTATCTTTTTTGATCATACGCAGCTGCTCGACGATCTCACCGGGAGTCAAGTTACGCATAAAACCGCCCTTGGCAGTCAGACAGAAGGCACATCCTACCTTGCACCCTACCTGAGAGGAGATACAGACCGTATAGCGTTCCTGGTGCTTCACAGAACCATCTTCATGGTACTCTTTCTCACGCATCAGTAACAGTACTGCTTCAACCGTATGTCCGTCATGCAGTTCAAAGAGGTATTTTCGGCTGCCGTCCATACTGTCCTGGACCGTCAATGTCTTGAGTGGTGTAAGTGTATACTCTGCTGCCAACATCTCTCTCATCACTTTGGGAAGATTTTTCATCTCCTCAAAATCCATCGCGTATTTATGGTAGATCCACTGGTAGATCTGTTTGGCCCTGAATGCCGGTTTGATTTTTGCAGCGAGTTCTTCTTTTGTTAAATCCTGTATGATTTGTTTGTTCATATTTCCCCCTGTAGGGTCGGTTTACCGACAAAAATTATATTCAAGGTCGGTAAACCGACCCTACGCTTTTTTTGCATGTGCTTTTACATACCCATCCAGACGATCCATCGCCTCTTTATGGTTTTTCAAAAAATCCTCATGCGCTTTTTTGTTACAGTAGTTGGTTACAATAAAAATGCCTTTTGCAGGAATTTCCAAAAGTTTTGCCATACGCAAGACGGCAAAGAACTCCATATTTTCAATTTCGATCTTCTCGTCAAGGTAACATCGGGCGATCTTCTCATCGGTTGTAATATAGTTGGAAGAGTTCACTACCACATTTCCGGTACTGTCAGGCGCTGTATCCAATGATGTTTCACGTGAAACCATTGGTGTATAGGCTCCGGCGGTAAAATAACTGTTCTCTATATTGACAGCACTTTTTGACTCAACGATATCAAAGATCCCGGCATGGCCGTAACTGCCGGCTGTTCCGATAAAAACAATCTCATCCGGTACTGTCTCCGTGCATATTTTTGTCAGGTTTACCGCTGTATCGACCATACCTATGCCAACAGCTTTGGCAAAATCAAACTGCTCACTCTCTCCGGCACAAATGTACATTAGAGCCTCACCGGAATATTTTCCGCCCGAAGGTAGCGCTTCAAATCCATGATATCGATCTCCCTGAAGTGGAAGATGGAAGCTGCCAGGGCTGCATCGGCATGGCCTATGGTAAATGCCTCTTTCATATGCTCCATCGTTCCCGCACCACCGCTGGCGATTACCGGTATGTTCACCAGTTCACCGATCTTACGGTTGAGTTCATTGTCAAATCCCGCTTTGGTACCGTCGGCATCCATGGAGGTGACCAGCAACTCACCGGCTCCTCTCTCGTACGCCTCTTTCGCCCATTTCAAGGCATCGATACCCGTATCGTTACGGCCGCCGTGGGTAAAGATATGCCATTCCCCTTCTCCTACACGTTTGGCATCGATCGCAACCACGATACACTGGGAGCCAAACCGTTTTGCTCCCTCTTCAATAAACGCCGGACGTTTGATGGCGGCGGAGTTGATACTCACCTTGTCGCATCCGACATTGAGCAACGCATAAATATCGTCAAGCTTTCGGATCCCTCCTCCGACAGTCAGCGGGATAAATACTTCCTCCGCCACTTTTTTTACCACATCGACGATCGTATCACGCCCTTCATGGCTCGCCCCTATATCCAGAAAAGTGATTTCGTCAGCTCCCTCTTCATTGTAACGCCTTGCTACTTCTACCGGGTCTCCCGCATCTCGGAGGCCGACAAAGTTCACACCCTTGACCACACGGCCGCCGTCCACATCCAGACACGGAATGATTCTTTTTGCAAAATAGTCCATCTATTTGTCTCAATTCATTTAAAATTATGGTAAGATTATACAAAAATTATCCCAAATAGGGGTTTAGCCTCATGATATAGGCGGGTATAAAGGTAGATTACAGTATGATTATTGACAATTTGGCAGAGTTTGCATCCAAGAAATTCGGCCAGAATTTTCTAAAGAACGATATCTACCTTCACAAAATCATCCAAGCGATGCCCGATGACGACCTCAGGGTCGCTGAGATCGGGCCTGGCTTAGGTGATTTAACCAAAGAACTTTTAAACGTTCGAAATGTCACAGCATTTGAGGTTGATAAAAGATTATGTGAGCATCTTACAACGGAATTTGAACTGCCCATCTCACAGGGGCGTTTCGAGCTGCGTTGCGGGGATGTGCTTGAGCGTTGGAGGGAAGGTAGCCTGCTGGATGAGCCTTATCATCTGGTAGCGAACCTGCCCTATTATATTGCAACCAATATCATTTTAAAAGCATTTAAAGATCCGATGTGCCGGTCCGTACTGGTCATGGTTCAAAAAGAAGTAGCCGTCAAATTCGCTGCTGCCAAAGGAGAAAAAGCGTTTTCCGCTCTTTCTGTCCTTGCAGGAAGCGTAGGCAGAGCGACACTCTGTTTCGAGGTACCGCCCGAAGCGTTTGTCCCACCGCCGAATGTTACTTCCGCCGTGCTTTTAATAGAAAAAGACCGCAGTATGGATGATGAGAAGTTTGAAGCGTTCCTCAAGACCGCTTTTGCGCAGCCGCGTAAAAAACTCTCCAAAAACCTGACTGCCTCTTTTTCCAAAGAGATCGTGGAGCAAACTTTCGCAAAACTGGCACTCAATGCTACGATGCGGCCTCATGAAGCTGAGACATCTATTTATCATCACTTATACAATGAATTAAAGGATAATTTAGATGGACAACAACAATCAAAACAACGCAAACTCTCGAAATCAAGGGCAAAAAACAGACGCTCCTAGGGAAAGAAGGCCAAACCCGCACAGACAGAACCAAAACAGGCAAAATCCCAACAGAAAGCCAAATCCCAACAGAAAACCGAACCCGAACAGGAACCAAAACGGCGAAGGGCAGAACAGTACGCAAAACCCGCACAGGAAATCAAACCCGAACCAGAAAAGCAATCAGAACAGAAAGCCAAACCCGAACCAGAAAAACAACCAGAGCAGAGCGGGCGGAAACCAAAATAAAAACAGTGGTAAAAACCGTAATAAACGAAAAAATACTACGACAGTCAATGATATTATGCGAGCTTCTCTTGAAGAGAACAAACGTGTCCAGGAAGCCAGAATGGCTCCATGGAAACAGATCGATATAGCAAGTAAAGGGAAAGTTCGTTTTACCCCGCTTGGAGGACTTGGAGAGATTGGCGGGAATATGGCTGTACTTGAAACGGAAAATACGGCTATTGTCATCGATGTAGGGATGAGTTTCCCTGATGAGACCATGCATGGCGTAGATATTCTGGTACCCGACTTCTCCTACCTGCATGCCATTAAGAACAAAATCAAAGCAATCGTTATCACCCACGGGCACGAAGACCACATCGGAGCAGTACCATACCTTTTCAAAGAGTTGAAATTTCCTATTTACGCAACACCCCTTGCACTTGCAATGATAGAGAACAAATTCAATGAACACGGACTCAAGGCAGATACAAAATACTTCAATTTCATCACCAAAAGAAAACAGTATGACATTGGAGACTTCAAGATCGAGTGGATGCATGCTACCCACTCCATCATCGATGCCTGCTCCCTTGCCATCGAGACACCGGCAGGGACACTGATCCATACTGCCGACTTTAAAATAGACCATACTCCTATAGACGGCTACACCATGGACCTTCAGCGTTTTGCGCATTACGGGGCCAAAGGTGTTCTCTGCCTCTTCTCCGACTCTACCAACTCCCACAACCCGGGCTTTACAAAGAGCGAATCTGTTGTAGGAAAAACTTTCGATACCCTCTTTGAACTTGCAAAAGGAAGGGTCATCATGTCCACTTTCTCTTCCAATGTACACCGTATCTTCCAGGCAATGGAAAGAGGTGTGAAAGCGGGAAGAAAAATCTGTGTAATCGGACGCTCCATGGAACGTAACGTCGAAACGAACCGCGCACTTGGTTTTGTCGACATAGAAGACAGGCACTTCATCGAGGTACATGAAGTACCCAAGTACGCGGACCATGAAATACTCATCGTCACTACCGGTTCCCAGGGAGAAACCATGGCGGCATTGAACCGTATGGCGACCGATGAGCACAGGCACATCAAACTCAAACCGTCAGATACCGTGATCATCTCCGCATCCGCTATTCCCGGCAACGAAGCTTCCGTCTCCAAACTGATGAACCTTCTTATCAAAGCGGGGGTAACGGTCCGCTACAAAGAGTTCTCCGATATTCACGTTTCAGGGCATGCCGGGCAAGAGGAGCAGAAACTGATTTTAAGACTGGTACAGCCAAAATTCTTCCTGCCTGTACACGGGGAATACAACCATATTGCGAAACATGCAAAAACAGCGGTAAGCTGCGGGGTGGACGAAAGGAATATCCTGCTGATGAGCGACGGCGACCAGGTGGAGATCACGCCTAAATACCTCAAAAAAGTCAAAACTGTCAAAACAGGCAAAACCTACATCGACAACCAGAACAATATGACCATCGAAAACGATGTGGTACTGGACAGACAGAAACTGGCTGAAGACGGTATTGTCACGATTGTGGCACAGATCGCACAGAGCAATCAGAAAGTTGTCGGCAAACCTATCGTCTATACCCACGGCCTGGTAGCCGACAAAGATGACAAGAAGTTTGCAAAAGAGATCGAAGTACTGCTGGAGACTATGCTTTTACACATGAAGCCAGAGGCGCTTAAGGACCACAGAAATGTGGAGAACGAGATTAGAAGTACGATCAGGAAGCATGTTGTCCGTACGAAGAAAAGATATCCGCTTATCATTCCGACAATCTTCATTGTTTAACACTTCAAAGGGCAAGAGGGCATCTCGCCCCCTCCCTAACCTTCACTATGCTATAATCATTTATCAAAACCTAAAGTAGACTTTTATGGATCTTATCAAAATTGCACAGGAAACCTTTCAGATCGAAGCAGATGCGCTAATACAGGCAGCCAAACGCCTTGACAGCAACTTTTTGGAGGCGATTGAACTGATCTTTCAGACTCAAGGAAAACTTATTGTCACAGGTGTCGGCAAATCGGGGCTTGTGGCTGCAAAAATAGCCGCCACATTTGCAAGTACAGGAACATCGAGCTTCTTCCTTCACCCTACAGAGGCTCTGCACGGCGACCTTGGAATGATAGGAAAAGAAGATACCCTCCTTGCCATCAGCAGCAGCGGTGAAAGCGAAGAACTGACAAAGATACTGCCCCATATCAAACGTTTCGATATTCCCCTTATCGGCATGACAGGCAACAGAGACTCCTCCTTGGGGCGTTATGCCGATGTATGGCTGGATATCGCGGTAGAGAAAGAAGCTTGCCCTCTCAATACTGCCCCTACAGCGTCTACAACAGTGACTATGGCTCTGGGTGATGCCCTTGCCGTCGCCCTGATGAAAAAACGCGGCTTCAGAAAAGAAGATTTTGCCTCTTTCCACCCGGGAGGTTCCCTGGGCAAAAAACTTTTCATCAAAATAAAAGACCTGATGCGCACAGAAAACCTGCCCATTATTAATGAGCAGACCCCTCTCAAAGAAGCGATCGTTGTCATGAGCGAGGGGAAACTGGGGAATGTACTGCTTGTCAATGAGAAAAAGGAGCTTACCGCCCTCCTCAGCGACGGAGACCTTCGCCGGGCATTGATGCAAGAGGGGTTCAATATGGACGAACCTGCATTCAGCTATGCGACCAAAGCGCCAAAGAGTTACCACAATACCGAACTGCTTGCAAGCGAAGCGCTGGAAATCATAGAGAATGAGCGTATTCAGCTTCTGCCGATCACAACAGAAAAAAATGAGATCATTGGCGTACTGCATATTCATGACCTTGTCAATACAGGCATTAAAAGTAAATAAGAGAAAACGATGAGACTAAACAAATATATAGCACACAACACCAAATACTCCCGTCGGGAGGCCGACAGACTGATCGAAGCGGGGGAAGTTACCCTGAACAAACGCCCTATCAAAGAGTTTGGATATGAAGTAGAGCCCGGAGACAGAATATTTGTCAAAGGACATATGGTCAAAGAGAAAGGCAATGAAGTTACCGTCATTGTCTACAACAAACCCAAGGGGGTACTGGTAACCAGAAAAGATGACAGGGGACGTGCTACCATTTACCATAAACTTTCCGGCAAATTCAGGCATTTTACACCCATAGGCAGGCTCGACTATGCCTCTGAAGGTCTTTTGCTTCTGACAGACAATGTAGAGGTCGCTACAGCGCTTATGGAGAGTAACCTGGACCGTACCTACAACATTAAAATCGACAAACCCTTTACCAAAGAGATGGCTGATGCCATGAAAGAAGGGCTGGTATTGGAGGACGCCCGTGCCGGAGCGCACGAAAAAAGCAAGATCTACAGTATGGAATTTGCCCCTTTTGTCAGTTTTGAAATACGCTCAGAGGGAAAAAGCTATACCAAGCTGCGTGTCACCATCAATGAAGGAAAAAACAGGGAACTGCGCCGCTTTTTCGGCTATTTCGATGCCAAGGTACTTGACCTTAAGCGTGTGGCGTTCGGAGGGATAGAGCTCAACAACCTTCCAACCAACAAGACCCGTTTTTTCACCAGGCGTGAATATGACGATCTTCATGCTTTCCTCAAACAGCGCAAAAAAGCACTGAAACGGGAAAAGGCCAAACAAAAAGAGAACGATAAGGCATAAAGATGTCAAATCTGGCACTCAAATACCGTCCAATACACCTGGATGAGATCATCGGGCAGGATGAACTGCTCGGCAGAGAGGGTGTTTTGCGCAAACTTATTGAAAGTGAAAAACTGGGCCATACCTTTCTCTTCGGCCCTCCCGGCTGCGGAAAAACATCTCTGGCCCGACTCATCGCAACCCGTCTTGACCGCCCTTTCTATGAGATGAACGCAACTTCACTTAAAATAGAAGATCTGCGCAAAATTTTCAAAACATACGGCAATGCTTTGCAGAAACCTCTCATTTTCATCGATGAAGTCCACCGTTTAAGCAAAAACCAGCAGGAGGTGCTGCTTCCTTTCATGGAAAACAACAGCGCACTGATCATCGGTGCCTCCACAGAAAACCCCTACTACTCCCTCACCGCAGCTATGCGTTCCCGTTCACACCTTTTTGAACTCAATGCCATTGATCCCAAAGCCCTCTCCAACTATCTGAAAAAGGTTTCATCCGCCGAACAGATAGAGATAGACAAAGATGCCTTCTCCTATCTTGTCTTTTCAAGCGGGGGAGATGCCAGGGCGATGCTCAACCTGCTTGAAAGTGCCTGCGCGGTAAAAACACCCGTTACAATAGAAACGCTTAAACAGATACGCCCTCATGCCATGCAGGCAGGCAGCAGTGAGAGTGAAAGCCACTATGAACTCACCTCGGCTATGATCAAAAGTATCCGGGGTTCGGATATCGATGCGGCCCTCTACTATCTTGCAAGACTGATCGAAGGAGGGGAACCTGCCGAATTTATTGCCAGAAGGCTGGCGATCCTTGCAAGCGAAGATATAGGCAATGCCAACCCCCCTGCCCTCAACCTGGCAAGCTCAACCCTGAATATCGTCAAACATATCGGTTATCCGGAGGCACGTATCACACTCTCCCAACTGGTCATCTACCTTGCATCCTCCCCCAAATCGAACAGTGCCTATATGGCCATAAACTCTGCGTTACATGCCATTAAAGAGGGGGAGAACTACCCTATTCCACCCCATATCAAAACCCATGCCAAAGACTATGCCTACCCACATGATTTCGGAGGATGGGTAGAACAGTCCTATCTGAGTAGACCTCTGAAATTTTATCGCACACAACAGATTGGATTTGAAAAAACACTTTTTGAATGGCATAAAAAGATAAAATCAATCAAAAAATAAGCCGAAAATCTCACAATTTTCCTACTTTTCTGTGCTATAATTCAACAAACTTCGCACATAAGGAAAATTTGATGAAATATTTTCAATACTCTTTACTTTTCATTGCTGCTGTCCCTGTGTTTCTTTTAAACGGATGTACCGGTTCGGAAGCCGTACCCAGAAATGCAACGCAGACAGGAGCATTGACGGGGGCTCTGGCAGGTTCTGTCATAGGATACAATTCCGGCCACCACAGAGGCAGAAATGCTGCGATAGGAGGGTTGATAGGTGCTGCGGCAGGCGCTGGTATAGGCCATGCCATAGACAGCCAGGAGCCCGAACCTACCCCGGAAGAGACCGGCGGCTGGCACTAATATACTTACATTCGAACACAAGGAGAAAGAATGAAATTACTCAAACCTATACTTGCTTCAACAGTAGCCGCTTTTCTGCTTGGCGGATGCTACAGTGAACCCGGACTTGTGGAAAACAGCAACTATGACCGCACAAAAACAGGTGCGGCTGCAGGTGCCCTTGCCGGAGCTATTATAGCCTATAATTCCGGCCACCACAGCGCGGAAAGAGCTATTATCGGAGGTCTGCTTGGCGCTGCAGCGGGCGGAGCTCTTGGCTACAGTCTTGACAACCAGGCAAACGAAATCGCGCATGCACTCGGTACCGGGGTGAACAACGACCCGCTTGCCGCGCTCGACCCAAATAACGATATTATCGTATCCAAAAATCCAAACTATGTAAAAATAATGTTCAGAGACCGTATGATGTTCGCTACCGATTCATCGACGCTTCGCCCAAGTGCAAAACATAAAGTACAAAAAGTGGCACAGCTTCTACAGAACTATCCGCAAACAGTCGTAGGCGTTGCCGGATTTACAGACAATCAGGGAAGCTATGCCTACAACCAGCATCTTTCGGAAAAAAGGGCGCGTACAGTAGCAGATATGCTTGCCGTCAACGGGTACCCCCTGATCAAAGGGTGTTCCTACAACAAAGCGATCGTACCAAATAACAGCGCCAAAAACAGAGCGCTCAACCGCCGGGTAGAGGTCTATCTCTATGCAGACCGAAGCAGGATGACCGATCCCTGCCAATAATTACTTCAGGGCAGCAAGTGACCGCTTGGCCTGCTCTGCATTCATCGTACCAGAGAAATAGTCCCCTTCTACTTGATCGACTATCTCATAAAGTTTTTTCTGCAATATTTCTCCCCTCACCCGCATCTTGATAAACTTTTTCATTTCGTCAAAATCAGGGAATAATTGCAAAAATTCATCTTTAAGGTGACTGCTGTTCCATGCAGCGAACTGAGTCTCTTTATCTGCCCCGACTACATCCAGTATCTCCTGCCCGATACTGTCTACACTATGGTACTGGTCATATTTATGTTTCAGTTTATATTCCTGGTTCTGAAATGTATCATCTTCCTTCTGAATATCCCCGATAAAGTTTGTAATAAAATAGAGAAATGCCGCACCTATGGCGATAAATACAAATAAACTTTTATCCATGATCAATCCTATGTATCTTTTAGTAGCCAATTATACTATAATTTTGAAGAAATCTAATATGAAAGTGTATTTGATTTTTATGAAAAAACAAGTAGTACGGATAGAGAACTCCAAGCTCGTTCTTTGAACGCTCTTAAAACACAGCATAAAGGACTTTAATAGAGGATTTCACCCGTCAAAAAAGATCAAAATATTCTGTTCTACAAGCTTGGCAGCAGAAAATGCATCCCCTAGTAAATAATCACTAAGAAAACCCTCTGGCTTTTCATACAAGTTATCCCAATTAAATGGAGTATGCACAAATAACCCCACATACATCTCTTCCAAAATATCATCTAAGGGCGTATCATCTTCCATAGGTACAATATATCATCTACTCATAAGATTTTATTTCAATAATTCACATTTTACCATATAAATATGTATTTAAGTACAAATAATATATACTTTATTTTGTATTATAGTACAAATAATATGTATTTTATACTATATTAGGATAAATAATGATAACCACTTTACTCACATTCTCAAACCAAATTAAATCACAAACTATACCTTCCTACAAACGTTTCCTATATTCTCAAATAGATTTTAATGAAAGGCTTATTGGTATAATGGGAGCTAGAGGGGCAGGAAAGACCACACTTCTTTTGCAATACCTCAAAAAACAGACAAATGCAAAAGAGACACTTTACCTTATAGGGGATCATCCCCTTATAGCCAGTGAAGGACTCTTTAACATTGCAGATGCATTTCAAAAGGTGGGAGGTAAAGTACTTATTATAGATGAGATACACAAAGTAAAAGACTTTGAGATAGCTCTTAAACTCATTTATGATAGTTTTTTTGAACTCCAAGTTATTTTTACAGGCTCTTCCGCAGTTGCACTTGACCATGCCAAAGCAGATCTAAGTCGCAGAGCCGTTATCTATACGCTTCCTGTACTCTCCTTTAGAGAATATTTAGAATTGGAAACACATGAGACATTTTCAAGTTATACACTAAACGATATATTGGATAATCATACACAAATAGCCATAGATATACTTTCCAAAATAAAACCATTAGCCTATTTTGACAACTATTTGAAAGAGGGAGCCTACCCATTCTACAAAGATGGAAAAGGAAGCTATATACAAAAGTTACTCTCTGCTACTATGCAAGTACTCTCAACTGATCTTCCTTCTATCTATGCCATAGAACATGATAAGATTAATTCACTCAAAAAAATGCTTATCATGTTATGTCAAAGTGAACCTTTTGATATCAATATTTCAAAACTATGTGGTGCAGTAGAGTTAAATCAAAAAACACTCTATAAATACTTATGGATTCTTCAGTCAGCAGGACTTATACGTATCCTTGGAGCAAAATCATCTGGTATTAGCATTATCTCTAAACCAGAAAAACTCTACCTAGACAATACCAACCTGTTTAATATCTTTTGTGACATGCCTAAAGATGGTACATTACGAGAAACATTTTTTGCCTCTGCTCTCTCCTATACACATACTTTAAGTTACCCTAAAAATGGTGGAGATTTTATGGTTGATGAAACCTATACATTTGAAGTGGGTGGTCGAGGAAAAACAAAGAAACAGATCAAAAATATTGATGATAGTTTTATCGTATCTGCCGATATTGAAATAGGAACAGATAATAAAATACCATTATGGCTATTTGGATTTATCTACTAAAAAATAGAATGTTGAGCAGCAAAAAGAAAAATGGTAAATCTTAAAAAGTGTCTCTGTTATCGGTGTATTCGTTGTTTGTGAGGATTATATATAAATAGATGGTGCGGATGAGAGGACTCGAAGCCTAAAATTTAAAGCCCGCTATATAGGGCTTTTCGAGGATTCACCCCATCAAAATAGATCAAAATATCCCGTTTTACAAGCTTGGCAGCAGAAAATGAACCCCCTTAAACACGGGGATGTAGACGGTTAGTATATCACCTCAATCTCTCTACGCAGCCATACCACCCAAGCCAAATTCTACTCTAAAATCTGTAGCTTTTACTTCAGGAACAATCTTATTTTTTTCTCTGTGTAATTCTACAATACCATATCTTTCCAAAGTCTTCAATGTACGGGAAAGATTAGATTTCTTCCTCCCTGTCATACTTTCAAGTTCTGTCAAAGATGCTGGCTTCTTATCTAAGATGGTCTTCAATAGTTGTCTATTCTCATTACTGAGTACCTGTGCCATTGACTTAAGCGATTCAAACCATATCTTGGGCTCATTCTTCTTTGGCTTGTACTCACCTTTAGCGATTGCAATGGTTCTTTGCTTGTATGCTTCTTTGGTCATAATACCGACATAAACTATTTTCATATACACTCCTAATTGTGATCCATATAACGCTCAACACTATCCCAAAAGTCTTCTATCAGCTGTACTGCTGATGCGAACTCATAGGGAAAGACTTCCATTCTCTTATGCAAATGATCCCAGGTCTCTTTCTTTGCACCGTATTTACCTTTTCTAGGTTTGAAACTGTGTGCATTGTCATATCCTAAGACCCTGTGATTACTTTTATCATGCAGCGTCAAAGAGTACCTGATACCATGAGGTATCTCTTTACTCATGTCTACTTGCTTGGCTTCAAACTTTACCCAATAGCCATTGTCCATTGGAAATATCTCACCGTCCAGCATAAGTAAATTTTCAAGATCATTCACTGCTATCCTTTTAGTTATCAATAGATGATAACATATTGTATCTATTTTGTCAAATAATCTGGTATTTTCGACCAAAAACAGAGTATATATACATGAGGGAGTATTTATTTTACGCTCCCCTTCAAATCCCCATACTGTCACTCATTTGTAACAAACATGCTAAGCCATGGACTTGGTGGAGAGTGGTTGATACAACAGTTGGGACATGAAAGTATCGTAATTACAAGAGCTAATTATGAGGGTGATATTGAGCCTGAATAGGATAAAATTCCAGCATTACAATTTGACTAAGTATATCAGTTAGTATATCAGTTGAATTTGGGATTGAAGAGTATCCCTATATAAGGGCAATAAAGTGGTGCGGATGAGAGGACTCGAACCTCCACACCGTTAGGCACCAGATCCTAAGTCTGGCGTGTCTACCAATTCCACCACATCCGCATGTGATTGTTTTACGAAACAATAAAAAAAGGTGGTACACCCGTCAGGATTCGAACCTGAGACCGCCCGCTTAGAAGGCGGGTGCTCTATCCAGCTGAGCTACGAGTGCATCTATAGTGATAATGTATGGTACGCCAGAGAGGACTCGAACCCCTAACCCTCAGATCCGAAGTCTGATGCTCTATCCAGTTGAGCCACTAGCGCTTCTTCTTTTGGGTGGTTCCCAATCTAAATTTACCAATGGGGTGGACGACGGGGCTCGAACCCGCGACAACCTGTGCCACAAACAGGTGCTCTACCAACTGAACTACATCCACCATATTTTATAAAAGGAGACTTTTTGAACAAGATCCAATTAAAGCTATGCCAACGCTGTATTGAGTTCAGCCGTCAGCCTATACGACTCGTCGTATAAAAGGTTACATTATTACTATATGAATTTTAAATAACTAAATGGTCGGAGTGAAAGGACTCGAACCTTCGACCCCCTGGTCCCAAACCAGGTGCGCTACCAGACTGCGCTACACTCCGTTACAAAAAGGACTGCAATTATAGTCAAAAGGTTTTTGTTTGTCAAGAGGTTTTTGTAAATTTACCAAAAATTTTTCTTTTTCGTATATAATATAGCAATTTTATTACTTTTTGGAGAACTTCATGGCAAAAGCACGGTTTAGTCATATAGGATTTATCCTGGCAGCGGCAGGAGCTGCTGTAGGTTTGGGAAACATATGGAAATTTCCATACATTACCGGTATGTATGGGGGAGGAGCCTTTGTAGCGATCTACCTGATTACGGTAATTCTCATAGGATTTTCTCTTCTGGGTGCCGAAATGCTCATAGGACACAAAGGCGGGAAAGATGCTGTCAGCAGCTTCGAAATCGTAGCACCAGAGGGTAAAAAAGGCTGGAAGTATGCTGGATTCATGCTCTTTAGCGGTATGGTGATCATGACATTCTATTCTGTCGTTATCGGATGGATTTTTCACTACATCTATCTCTCCTTCAGCAATCAGCTGCCTACAAATATGGCTGAAGCAAAAGATACATTCGATGCATTGGTAGGCAATGCACCTCTTTTGTCGATATTTTGGCATTTTTCAGCTACCGTTTTTGTAGGCGTGGTACTGCTTGGCGGAATCAAAGCCGGTATTGAAAAAGCCAATCTTATTTTAATGCCTCTGCTTTTGGTCATCTTGATCGGGTTGATGGGCTACGCCATGAGCTTTGACGGATTTGGCAAAGCCTTGGCCTTTATGTTCGAACCAGACTGGAGCAAAATAAACTCTGAAGCCATTGTACGGGCCGTAGGACATGCCTTTTTCACACTCTCTATAGGGATCGGTACCATGGTAACCTATGCCGCATCCATGAGCCACAAACAGTCGGTTTTTAAAGCTGCAATGTGGGTTACGGTACTCGATACACTCATCGCCCTTGTCGCAGGAGTGATGATCTACAGCTTCATTTTCGAGTATGGTGCAGCCCCCGGGCAGGGCCCCGGACTGGTATTTAAAACCTTGCCTATCGTACTGACACAGCTTGGAACAACCGGGCTTGTAATCGCTGTTGTCTTCTTCTGTGCATTGGCATTTGCCGGACTTACCTCGGCCATTTCATTGACAGAACCTGCCGTAGAGTACTTTATACAGAGATTCCACTGGAGCAGGAAAAAATCTGTTATTTTCAACTCAAGCCTCTACTTTGTTGTAGGTATCGGTGCGATACTCAGTTATACCAAAGCGTACGGAGAGATGTTCTCCATCGCAGGGAAGCCGCTCTTTGATGTACTGGAGTTTTCAACAGATTCCATCCTGCTTCCCATCGGCGGGCTGTTGATCGCCCTCTTTGTAGGCTATGTACTGCCTCAAAAAGAGCGTGAGCATATTGTAAAACATCAAGTCAATCATACCGTCTATAAAGTTTGGTTGTTCAGTTTGAAATATATAGCACCGCTTGCAATCATCTTTATGATGCTCAATAACTTTGGAATTATCAAAATATAACCGTGAAGTACCCAGACGATAACCCCATCACAGAGTATCGGCTTTAAAGTCTGAGGAGAGGGGATATTGCTCCAAAAAGTACCGCTTTATAAAGGGGCCCTCTACAACGGTAAATTCCTAATGTAGAATTTTTTGGGGAGGAGAGGAAATACTCAATACCCATAGAGGGGAGGGCTTTTAAACCAGCTCCACACCCTTTTCACCGGAGACAAGCTCTCCGATAACATAGCCGTCCGTATTGGCAAGAACTGCATCCACACTCTCCGGTTCGACAACCCAGACCATACCGACACCCATATTAAACGCACGGTACATCTCCTCTTCATCCACGTACTGGCTCATAAACTCAAAAATCGGAAGTACCCTGATATCTTCTTTCTTTACAACCGCCCTAATGCCTTCCGGCAGTACACGCGGGAGGTTCTCGACGATCCCGCCTCCGGTAATATGCGCCAACGCTTTGATATGCTCTTTGTTGGCCTTGTACTCTTTGACATAGATACGTGTAGGCTCCAGCAGTGTCTCCAGCAGCGGTTTACCCTCAAACTCCGTCTCCAGGTTCATACCGAGTTTGTCAAAGAATAGTTTTCTCACCAGTGAGTAGCCGTTGGAGTGAACCCCGGAACTCGGCATTGCGATAAGCACCTGCCCCGGTTTGACATTCGCTACAGTATCCATTTCTGAGCGTTCTGCAATTCCCACGGCAAAACCGGCAAGGTCAAAGTCATCTTCCGAGTACATACCCGGCATCTCTGCAGTCTCACCTCCTACAAGGGCACATTCGCTGCGGCGGCACCCCTCGGCGATCCCGGCAACGACATCTTTGGCATTTTCAGGTAAAAGTTTCCCTGTAGCATAATAGTCGAGGAAGAACATAGGCACACCATTGTTACAGATGAGGTCGTTGACACACATGGCAACCAGGTCTATCCCCACGGTATCGAGTTTTCCACTCTCAATAGCGATCTTGAGTTTGGTACCCACACCGTCGGTGGCAGAGAGGATCACCGGTTCTTTGTAACCAGAGGGGAGGGCATAGGCACCGGCAAATGATCCAATTCCCCCTATCACGTTACTGTCAAAGGTCGATTTGACATCCGCTTTGATCGCTTCAACGAATTCATTCCCCGCATCGATATCGACACCGGCATCTTTATATGAAATATTTGACATTTACTTTTCCTTTTGAGTTTCACTCTCACACGGAGGAAATATATTTTTCAGGATCATCAATCCCGGACAGAAACCGGTCAACCCGGCAATAAAGAGCATTACCATCATTGCAAACGTAACAATGAAAGCCGCAGCGAACATTTTAGAGCCTGCCAACCCCATGATCAAACCTAAAATGATCGCCTGAACAATACGCTGCATTCTTTCAGCACATAACATCCAATATCCTTGTGAAAATTTGGTGTCATTATATCTAAAATTAGCTTTTTAGCTTCCTGCCGAGTTTTGCCTCGACTGATCCCACCTTTTTGTTCAGCCTGCCTACAGCTCCCTCGCGCCAGTCTATTTTGATGGTACAGTAGACACGCCCGCAATCTTTTTGCAACTCTCCATAGGCTCTGTTAATAACAGAGAGCACCTCCTCTACCGTTTCTCCCTCGATAATGGTTCCCATCGGCGTAAGCTGATACTCCAGCCCGCTTCTGTCGACAATATCGAGTACCCTTGCCACGAACACACTCTTGCTCTGCGTCGCCTCTGTAGGAAAGATAGCAAATTCAACCAACGCACTCATATTTTGACTCCTTTTTTCAAGATCATAACAAACTGTTACCAATAATCATGTTAATTGTATGTTATAATCTTCCTTTCAAAAAAAGAGGATATCTATGAAAATTTTCGTTGCTTTTGCCGGCTTGCTGTTTTTTTGCGCCTGTTCTACCATAGATCCTATTGTCGTACCCATTGACAGAATAGGCAGGGATCTTAACGATACACAGAAAAACCTGGATTTTTCCGTCATGCCTGACACGCACA
>Ga0256828_1000141_pt1 | contig 48364 bp, 41 predicted proteins | sample CV88metaG_FD_185993 | JGI IMG/M metagenome (GOLD analysis project Ga0256828, IMG submission 185993) | Hydrothermal vent microbial communities from East Pacific Rise, Pacific Ocean - CV88 | ecosystem: Environmental > Aquatic > Marine > Hydrothermal vents | place: Pacific Ocean: East Pacific Rise...
GAATTAATAAATTATAATAAAGATGAAAAAGCACAGGAATTAGTTAAACTTATATCGTCTATTGACGACGACAGCAAAAGAGGTTTTTATAAAGATTTAGGAGACCTGGTAATTGAAATAGATACTTTTGAGAAAATCTTTAAAGGTAAACTTATCGTAAAAGATTTAGATGAAAAAATTAAAAATACAATCACAAATAACGCAATAGAAGATGAGATTGTATCAAGAATTTTTGTTAATCTTTTAGAGAAAAATAAACTTGTAAAAGATATGGATGATCAGACGGTTATGAAAATAAATAACTTAACAAAGCTCTATAAAAAACCCGAGGTTTTAAAGTATTTCAAAAAATTAGATAGTGACCATCAAAGAGCTATTATTAGTTATTTCGACTCTAATAACGTCGCCGCAATTACAAGAGCGTTCAAACAAGAGTTTCTTGTAAAAAGATGTCTTTCTCCACAGGATAAAGATATTGAGAGTGATACAAAAAAACAGTTTGATAAATATTTTATTAAACCTAAAAAAGGTTTTATGGAAACAATATTCGGTAAGAAAAAAGACAAAGACAAGGAAGATGAAAAAAAAAACAATAAACCTTTAGATAACACAGAATCTGTAGGTGTAGATAATGTTATTGATCAAGATTCATTGGTTGGTGGTGTCGGTAAGTTAAAAAATGATGACGAGTTGTATAATAAATATTTTGTTACATCTGACGATCATCCGAACCATAAACTTGAATACGAATTAAATAAAGTAAAAAATCCACCGGTAGGACAGACAGTATCTTGTATTAAACATCTCATTAACAGAAAGATAAGTAAGTTTATAATCTTTAAAATCCTAAACGCGACAGAAAAAGAAGCGTCTGGTTCATTCGCGATAACAGATGAGTATAAACGAGTTTTAAGTGATCCAAGTATACCGTATACAGAAGATAAGAACGCGTTTATATATGATAAGAGAAAAAACTCAGTTGAGAAATTTGTTCGTACATATGTGGATTTGGTTAAAACTAATGAAATAACTAAGCACGATTTAACGTCTGTTATAACAGGAGCATATGACTCTGATATATCAGAGTATTTAAAAAAGAAAAACTATTCGCCTCACGGTTTCTTTACAAAAGACAATGACTTAATAAAAGTATTCATAGCTAATTCTTATGAAAAGAATAAAACTTTAAAAGGTTTTATTGCGGATCTAAAAAATATTAAATATAGCGAGGATCTGACTAGTTATGATGTTTTAATATAAAGTAAAAGTTGATCTGAAAAAAAGAACACATATTACACTCATAGTCTAGTTAAGACTATGAGTGTCCTGTTACGCAGGATCATATAAGTAGTAATACTTATAAAATTATAAGTACATAACTATTTTTTTTTATTTAAAAAGTTAATTTATTCTCAATACCTCGTTATATTTTTTTATATCGTTCATAAACAAGTTATCACTACTTAATACCGAAATATTACAGTCACTAAATATATTAAATATCTCTTGGCTATGACTTATGATAAAAATTTGTTCATAATTTAAACTTAAATCTTTTATTATCTCTATGGTTTTATCTTTATGTAAAGGGTCAAATTTACTCCCGAACTCATCCAAATATACAGGATAACTTTCAAGACCTAAAACTTGCATCACTATAAGACGATGTGATAAATTAATTACCTCTTTCATTCCTGAACTTACGAGTTTTATGTCATCTATAGGTTCGTTATCGTTCTCTACTAAGACTTTAAATTTATAATCGAGATCATTAGTCTCATCTATTTCAGGAATAATCAACTTCATATCGTATGTCCATATCCTATTTATTAAATCGTTTATTCTCTCTAAGAAAACACCAATGAAACTTAATATACTTTCAGCTATAAGACCTTCGCTAGGTGACATAACGTCTAGTAGTATTTTTAAACTATCTCTTCTACTCAATAATTCTTCCTTATCTGTTTTTAAAGTCTTTAGAGTTTTTTTATTAAATTTAATATTATTCACTACACTCTCAAGTTCTTTTATCTCTATGTGTAAAAAACTAGAAGTCTCTTCGATGTAACTATTTAATAATTTATTATATTCATTAGTTTTAAATGTTTTAAATCTTTTTCTTAAAGTTTTTAAGTTATCATAGTTATTTCTAATTTCTTTTTCAAGTTTAACTTTCTTTTTTAATACATCTATATTATGTTTTATCTTCATCTGTTCTAAATATATTTCATTTATTTTATCCTCAAGTTCATTTGTTGTTAATGTATTAGCGTCTCTCATAATGCTTTCTAAATGCTCTATATTAGTTATCGATTTTTTTATCTCAGCTAATTCGACAATAGATTTTTTTAACTTAAATATATTTTCTTTTAAAGTAGATAGTTCGTTAAATAACATTAGTGTCTGATTGATATTGTGTTCGTCTAACAATAACTTTTCATTAGCAAAATCTAAAATATTTATATTTTTTAAATAAGTTATTAAGTTATTATAAATGTTATTTAATTCTAACGACCTATCGTGTTTATATTTGTACTTTTCTATGTCTTCATTCAACTTTTTTATATTATCTTCGATCTCAAATATTCGTGTTCTAAGTAAGTCAAATCTATTTTTATTAAAACCTGGTATCCAATTATGATTACACTTTGGACATTCTGTCTGCTCGTTATTTTTTAGTCTTTCTAGAATTCTAAATTCGCTATAAATTTCAGATAAATTTGTCTCAAGTTTATGTTTAGCATTTCCAAGATTTAACAGAACTTCATTAATGTTAATCCTATAGTTATTAGACATATTTACATCTATATATTCAGATATCTGATTCAGATAGCTAAGTATATTTTTATCATTGTTAAAAAAAGTTATATATAAATCTATATCTTCTTTATCTACAGGAATTGATTTTATAAAATTATCTAATATTTCCTTCCGCTTTAAAAGTTCTGATTTATTATTGTTTTCGATATCGTTAATATTACTTAGTTTTTTTAAGTATATTTCTTCGTCATTTTTCAATTTGTTATATATGTGTTCACATAACTTTAAATCATCAACATCAGTTTTTGGTATTCTAACGTATGATTTTAGTAAACTTTCTGTTCTATTATTAATAATATTAAGTTCATCAAAATTAAATTTTATCTCATCAAGTTCTTTTCTATTAGTTAAAACATTATAAAGTAACTTCTTTAGAGTTTCTATCTCTATTTCTTTTTTCTTTAGTTCTTCATCAGTCAATATCATAGTTTCTAACGTCGCAAGCTTGGAGTCTAATAACTTAATTCCGCCTAATACGTCACGATAAGTTGTTTGTATTTTTTTATATAATGATAACGGATATTTATAATCTATTGTAGAAATATCTGTTAGCCATTGTTTACGTTCGCCAATAGACATGTCTGTTAGGTTTTTTTTATTTGTTAAAATTTCATGTATTAATGGTGTAATGTTAAAATACTCTTTACATAATTCTAACTGTATGCGTTTAGTACCACCAGTGTTTAAATTAATATTGTTTAAAATAAATTCATGTTTTGTAGACGACACTTTACCAGAAGTTATAATAAATAAATCATTATTCTTTTTGATATGTATTTCCTTAAATCCTCCTTCGTGATAGTCCTTTTTATTATAAGGTAATGGAGATAATTCATCCATTAAAGATGACTTACCAGAACCATTTGTTCCGACGATAAGTTGTATAATTTTATCAGGAGAGTATTCTAACGTTTCTATATTATTTAACATAAAACGTTTGTATTTGTAAAGTTTTAAATATATAATTTTCATATTAATCCTTTTCGAGTTATCAAGGAAATTGATTTAGATCGAAATAAAAACATGAATATATTATTGAGATAGACTATGTCTTAATTTAAAATAAGGAGAAACAAATGAAAAAGAAAGTTTTAGTGTTTGAAGAATTCTTAATAGATAACGGAGTCAATACGGAATACTTTAAAGCCCTTTGTATAGACGATGCTCTATATAATGAAATAGGAAATATATTTTTAAAGAAAGCTACACTAGTAGATTTCAGGAGTAAATGTTATAAATTACGTGGAGTAATTCTTTATTCTTTTACAATGGGTAGGACTACCGAGGGCTATAAGTTTTGGAATGAACTAGATGAAAAATGGAGAACTCTATCCGATGATTTTAATGAGGAAGACATATACTTTGGGTTTGGTTTAGACTATGACTGTGAAGCTAAAGTTTTTTTAACTAAAGATAATTTAAAAATAATTCTATAGGAGGATTAAGTGATACTGACAAAAAATGATTTAGATTTCATAAACGATAGATATCCGTTTGCAAAATTAACATTTGCAACTGGAGGATATAGGATAGTTTCTAAACTTTTCTCATCTTTAGATTTTATTAATGATGGTTCTGGTTTTTTTACTATAAATGATGTTTTAACTAGGAATGAACTACGTAAAATGTTTAATACTAATAACATAATAGAACGTAATACAAGGTTACAACTAATTATAGTTGTAAATTATCTATTCAAGAGTATTGGTAATGGTTTTCTATCGACTCTTAACATATTTGTAGATAAGTTTTTATTGAGGTATTTTTCAAATTACAAAATCACAAAAGATGATTTTAAGTTCAAATTTCATCTAGAAATTGACGACACGTTAATTATATTTAAAACAATTAAAAGTATCAAAGTAACTTCATCAGGCGATATAGTTATTAGTGCAGATATTGTACACGAGAATGATACCGAAGTTTATGATATAAATTTTGATAATATAGTCAGGAATGACTTTTTACTTTTAAGTGGCTCCGATAAAATAGAGAACTTTAAAATTAAAAAACTTCCAAAGACTTCTAAAGACGAATTTATATTTGTTGTTGAGACAAATAAGTTATCGAGAGATCTAATTTCGTATTTGAGATATAAACCAGAGACTATAGATAGTTTAAATATAGAACTATTTTCTAGTAGAAAATATAAAATCAGTTATAAAGATAACAGTTTTATATATTTATAATGTCTTCTATTAAGTCATAATAGAACAGAAGATAGGAGTTAGCTCCTATCTTCTTACGTTTATTATTGGTTCAGGTATTGTTTTTTTCTTTTCAATTTTTTTAACATCAGTCTTTTTATTACCTAACGTACTTAAAATATCTGTATTTATTTCTAAGATATTTTTTAATGTTTGGTCTATGCTTGTTAATGTTTTATATTTCTTTTCAGCATACTGATCGTAAATGTCAACATTATGTTGCACAGTATTAGGTATGTGTGTTTTAATGCTTTCAATCTGATGTTTGATCTCAGGTATTAATTCTACACTTTTCTTTATAATCGGACTACGTTTAACGGTAGGTATTTTAATATCTTTAACCTCTGTCGTAATATTGTTTTTAATATTTTTAATATCTATCGGAACATCAGTTAGTATAGATTTACTATTAATGTCTGTAGACATATGATTATTAATATTTAACTTGTTAACTTTTGGAGAAGTTACGAATTTTGATCTAGTAGATTTAACCGGATTATTCATACTAGCTTCTTCATATTTTTTAACTATTTCCTTATCGTTAATTTTTCCCTTACCTTGTAAGATTTCTTTCTCGACATCTATCTCTTTTATCGGTTTAGATTTAGTAAACTGTACGTGGTTAGGATCCCATTTTATATCTAAAAATCCTGCTCCTAGTTCCGGATTATCATTCGCAAAGCTTCTCATCATTAACGCGATTTGATGATTTTCTTTAACAGCCTTAAATCCTTTAGAACTTATTATATCTATCGCTCTACCACCACGGTGCTTACTTTTTAACGTCTTAGTTACTGGTTTACCACCTTTACCGTTTCTACCAATGCTATAAAGTTTCTTCTGGTTTTCAACAGATCTGTTACCACCGTATTTCGGTATCATAAGGCGTATACCGTGACTTAACGCATAGTGACTAAACTTACTAAAGAAAGTTTTAGCTTCGTCGTTAAGAGAATTATAACGCATTTCCGTAGCCCAGTCATTTATAATCGGATTTAACTTAGTAGCGTTATTCTTCTTCATTTCCGAGTTATCTTCATTTATATCTAATTTCTTATTGTCGGATCTATTAAGATCCTCATTACTCCTTAGACTGTCAGATAACTCTTTTACTCCAAAGAACTCTAGTATATTATTAAGAGCAGCTTTTAGAATAGTTCCTACTCCTGATTCATTCTTTTGTGTATTGTTAGTTTCATCAGAACTAACATTAGTCTCTGGAGTACTTGTATCCTCAGGTATGTTTTTATCTCCTATTAGTTTCCTAGCCAACTTATCGGTAGTATGTACTCTTGATGTCCAACCTTTACCGTATTTATACCAATTGTTAAGGTGTCTATAGTCAGCTAAACGACTTTCAATGATGTTATGACTAGATTTATAAAGTCTAATAAAAGTTTTAACATTACCTCTATTATGATAATGATCAATCATATGTACCAATAATAACGGATTGTCTATTTTAAGATTTTTATATTCATTATAAGCAGGTCTACAATACATACTATAAAATAATTTATCTTGTATCTCCTTAGCTTTTTTATCAACACCGATTCTTGATAAGAACGCTGACAATTTAGCTCTATCACCTTTATACCAAACTCCTTTAAATAGCTTTAAATGTTCTTTTACTTCATCAGAATATGAAGTCCCTGAACCAGCTAACATAATTAAAGCCTTTTTAAGAGAGCCTGATTTCTCACTAAACTGATAAGCTCCAAAAGATACAAAGTGTTCTCCTTTTACTATACCGCTTACACCATAATTATTATTAGATTCAACTTTACGTATAATATAACCTGCTACATCGAACGGAGGTTTTAAGAAAGACCTATATGATGTATCAATCTTTATCGGTTTATCGTTTTTACTTTTTATCTTTGAATTAACAACAGTTTTAGTTTTTACAGATACCTTTTCATTTACATTAGCTGTGTTTATAGTTTTAGATGTACTTGTATCATTCGTTCTATTGTCGACATAATTTTTAACAAACTCTTCATTAGTAAGACCATTTGTTTCCGACACAAAACTACTAAAACTTTTAATAGTGTTTAAACGATCTTTTTTTAAAGTATCGATTTGTTTTATTAGATCATTTCTTTTTGCTTCATCCTTCGTGGTCTTTAGTTTTTTTTCTGTAGCTACTAGTTTATTATTTATAGAGATAAGATCTTTCTGTCTATTTTTAATATAGTTATCTCTTATTAAACCATAGTTCTTATCTTTTTTCTCTTTGATTTTTTCTGCTTTTTTTCTATTACTTAACTCTGATCTAGCTTCTGTTATTAGAACGTCTCTTGTTTTAAGTAAACTTTTAATTTTAATTTCATCATGTCTTTTAGTGTGTCTGTTTCTTGTGTGTTCAAGATGAGAGTTTAACATTATGATTTCTACTTCTATTTCACGTATAGCTTTTTTGTAAATATCACTAAAATCTTTATCGTCAACTAACTTAAATAAGCCGTCATGAGATGCTTCGATTATCAATTTACCGGGATCGTCTTTTAGTTTATCTTTTAGCTCCTGAGAAGAGTAATCTCCGACGTCATGAAAAAAACCAGAGACTTTATCAATTAGTGTTTTTGTGAAATCATTTAAACCTTTAGAGACTTTTCCGTCTGTGAAATAGTCAGCCAAGTAGAATCCTCCAGCGGCTAACATCATAGGACCTGTCTTGCCTAAAAGACTAAAACCTTTTTTACCATAACTTAATAGTGCTTTGAACGCATCTTTAGGATTTGTAACTAATAGTCTGGCACCACTCTTAACAAGTCCTCCGGCTTTTGTGACAACATCTTTAGAAGCAATAACAGCCGCAGGTATACCGGTCGCAAGTTTATATGAATTTTTTACTATCTGTTTTGTTGCCCACCACGCACCTTTTGCTATAGGTATACCCATATGACTACCTATTGCTGATATGATACTGCCTATGCCTCCTAGTATCGACGTAACTGCACCAACACTAGACGTTATTGTTCCTAGTAAAGTACCTAATGATTTAAAACCAAAACTTACAGTTGACAATAAGAGACCTAAAACCCCACCGATCTTTTTCTTTTTAGGTTCTTTAGTAGTTGGCTTCTCTTTTTTATTTGTTTTTTTATTAGAACTTAACTGTTCTTTCCATCCGTTGTTTCTTAAACCATCATTATCGGAATCGTAGAAACTCTTACGTTTAGCTTCCTTTTCTTCTTCGAGTTTCTTTTTCTTCTCTTCTCTCTTCTTTTTGAGTTCTTCTTTTTTATTTACTTTCTCTTGCTCTTTTTTATCCTTTTCTTTCTCATCTTTATTTTTAAAAAATTTACTAAGGGTCTCAAAAAGAGTTTTTGATTCCTCTTCAGCTTTTTCTTTATAATCTTTAACTTTTTCTTCTGTAGAATTTTTAAAGTCTTTAGCTTTACTTTTAGTTTTATCGAACGCGTTAGTAAAACTACTTTTTATGTTTTCTTTAGATTTTTTTGTAGCAAATACTTTTACTAATATTTTATAAATCTTTTTTAACTCTTTTTTAGATAATTCATTATTATCGTTTATATATCTTAACGCATCTTCAGCATTGTCTATTCCAAGTTCTTCAAAATCTTTATCATTGAGAGACTTAACATAGAGTTCTAAATCTTTATATCTAGATTTAGCTCTATTAATTTCTCCTTTAATTTTATTCTCAGATGTATTTTTTAGTTTAGTAAAATATTCTTTAGCTTCTTCTTTATCAAACTTATCGTAGACTTTTGTTAGTTCATCTTCAATACGTTTTAACGATTTAATATCTGTTTTCCCATAAAGTTCGCTAAAGTAATCGAAAGCTTTCTGTCTTGTGGTCAAACCCAACGCAAAAAGATCGTCTTTCTTTGTCTCTTTAATTAACGTTAAAACTCGTTTGTACCTTATGCCTAATTTCTTACGTACGTATTTAAGATCCTTCTCGAATTTCTCTTTGTCAGTATTTTTAATATAATCTACAGTTTTATTTATTTTATCTTTAGAGTATTCGTAAGTCTTTGTTTTATATAACTTATTTAAGTAGTCATCAATTTTCTTCCTATGAGCTTCTGATACATTACCTTTATACATCTCCTCAACAACTTTGACAGCTTTCTCTTTTGTATCTGCACCGAGTTTGTCAAAGTCATCTTTCGACATTTTTGAGACTTTTTCATCGAAAGCTTTTAGGTCGTTAATGATCTTTGTTTTTTTATCAGAGAAGCTCTTTTTAAGTTCGTCTTTATCGACTTTCTTTAAGTCCTCTTTACCTTGTTTATAAACATCTTTTAAGGTTGTGAAATTTTGTTTATTCTCTTTATTAGACATAAACTTCTCAAAATCATCATTTGTAGTATTAACAAGTAATTCACTTGCATACTTATGATAGTTCTGCATGTTTATTTTATACTCGCCTGAGTTGTTGTCATACTCTAATAAACCATATTTAACGAGTTCTTGGGTATTACCGTTATCTTTATGTTTAGTCAGTAATTGCCTAGGAGAGTACATAGTTGTTTTTATACTGTTTAAATTATGTTGTAAATTATCAACACTTGTTAAGTCTAACTTTCCGTCTTTATCGTATATGTAACCATTAAATAGAGCTTTTACTTTTCCTCTAAGATTTTTGTCCTTAAAGTTTTTATAAAAACCATTTTTTTCTAAGAACTCAGGATTCATAGAATTGTCATCGCTAGCATACATATACAATATTCTTGTTAATTCATCTTTCTCTTTTTTATCGAGTTTAATACTTTTATTTTTATAAAGTAGTTTATCGATAATACTATTGATAGAATATGTTAGTCCACTGTTGTATATGTTTTTACTCAAGTCTTCATTAAGAGTTTTTTTATATGTATTTTTTGATATAAATTTATCTTGGTCAAAATCATACATTTTCTCAAAGACACTCTTGCCGGTTCTGAACTTCTCTAGAGACTGCAATATTTTGGCTAGGTATCCAGGAATAACTTTTGTTATAGACAAATGAGCTCTTCTATCGAACATTACGTTATCAGTAAGGTTATCTTCAGATATACCTGTTGTTCCATTCATTCCAGGATCTCTACCCAAGTCTCTAACATAAGCGGCTATAGAACCTAAGAAAGTTCCTTTTTTTCTTTCGGCTACTCCATCAAGATAGTCACTACCGCCTATTACTGCATGCGTTAATCCTCTAGTAACTTTTTGAGCAGTTTTATTTTTAGCTAAAAGCTTTCCAAAAAATGTATTTGCTAGACCTTCCGTACTTTCAGCAGCTTGAGATCCGATCATATTACCTTTACTTATACCTGCTTCTTGCGCGTCATTCAAACCATCATTTAGATCATTACCTATTTCTAGAAAATCATTTGCTGTACTCACATATGACTTAACTTCATCAACGTTAGATTTAATTCTACCTAAAGCGTTAGCTTTAACGTTATCTAAAAAACTATTCCTTTCAAATAGTCTATCTATGAACATGTTAGAAACTTTATTTCTTGCAGTCTGTTTTAACGCTTCGGTCGATTTTAATTTAACAAAATCAGGCAGTGCAGTATTTTTTGCTATTACATCTTGTTCTTTAGCTAGTCTATCAAAACCTAACGATAAGATAGTCTTGATGTCACTAGTTAAAAATGTTTGTCTGTATTGTAATTCTAGAGATTTTTTATAAAATTCATTAGCAGCATTTCTTGTGTATTTGTCTAGACTCGATATAGAACCTGCTATGGATTGTAGAAGAGTCGTCTGGTTATTGATCTGCTTGAACTTAATCATCTCTTTTAAAAGTTCTTCGTTAGACGTTTCGTTAAAATTCTTTAGTCCTGATAACGCTGAAGTAACTCTATTGTTTAATTTATCCTCTTCTGAAATATCTCCGTTTCTGTTCTCTTCCGATGACGAAATAGCAGAGAGAAATTTATTAGATATCTTACCTAGTATACCATCTTTCGGAGCTATCTTCTCAATAGCTGTTGTTATTGGTCTAAGATCTTTTTTTAGTTCAGTAACAGATTTCTCTATTTCATTGCTAAAACTACTATTCATAGACTCAATACGTCCAGCGTTCTCACTACCTATAAAACCTTTAAATAACGCTTTGCCTGAGTTTTTTAAACGCTCAGGAACATTCTCTTTATCTAAAAAATGTTCTTTAAAACTTTCAGCTCCATCACGTAGTGCCGATGACGGGTTACGTGAGTTGTTTTCTTCTACACCACTATCAAAACTACTATCTAAATCGTCAAACTCATCAAACTCAAAATCATTTGCCATGGTTATTCCTTTGAATACATTAAGGTACAGTACTTACAGTACCATTCAAAGGAAGAGCATGAAAGAGAAGGGTTTGAGTATAAATTTATTATCTCCGTCTGAAGACTATGTTAAATATTTAGGAGAGATTACGTCATTAAATTCTATAGAGACGTCAGGCACACAATTTGACCCAGATGGTTTATATTCTGTGGAGTTTTTCGGTGTTTCTGGTTCTAAAGAACGTATGGTAAAGTTTGCTTATATAAATATGAGATTAGAAGTTATACATCCTAAAATATATGAATCTATAACTACTTTAGACGGTATGTTTCCTAAAATTATTGCGGGAAAACTACACGTTAAGTTAGATAAAAAAACAGGAGAATTTATAGAAGATGACTCGGGAGAAACCGGATATACATTCTTCGTAAATTCGATAAAGTTTTTAAAATTTAAAAGGAATGAATCAAAACAGAGAGATTCAAAAATAGATTTAATATATAAAGCAGTGAAAGAAAAGAAAGTAACTTATAGTAGACTATTAGTTTTACCTGCAGGAATGAGAGATTATGAAATTTTAGCAGACGGTAGACCATCTGAAGATGAAATTAATGATAAATATAGAGCAGTTATAAGAGATAAAGATCTAATAGGATCTATAGACATAGACGATGATTTATCGCTTATAGATCCTATAAGAGCAAAATTACAAGACGATATTAATAATATATACGATTATATTAAAACACTCATAGATGGTAAACATAAATTTACTAGAGGTAAGTGGATAAAAGCTGGAGTTACTAACGGTACTAGAAATGTATTTTCTGGTATACCAACAAAGATAACGAATATAGATGATCCTGATAATATAGGTATTGATACGGCTGTTTTAGGTGTACTTCAAACAGCTAAAGCATTTCTACCGTTATCTTTTAGAAAATACAAAGAGATGTTTCTAGATAACTTAACTGATTTTTCAAGAGATGAAATGTTACTTCTAGATAGAAAATTTACACCAAAACGACATAAGTTAAAAGATACAGACTTTGATAGATGGACTACTAGAGACGGAGTAGATTCGGTTATTTACAGAACAATTTCAGATTCTGTTAAAAATTCACCTATAATAATAGATAATCACTATCTAGCATTAATAAATGATCTTGGAGATAAGATTTCTATAGTTACAGGTGAAGATGTAGAATTTATAGATGATAAAACAAATCTTAGACCGATGACGTATGGCGAACTTATGTTCTTTATAACAAAAGATATAGTTAAAAAATACCCCATAACACTAACTAGACACCCTGTTATTGAGAACGGCTCTACATATTATGCATTTGTAAAACTACTGACAACGACTGAGGATAGGATAGTTACTAATATTAAAACCGGCGAAGTTTATAAAAACTACCCATTACCTGATAGAAGTTGGATCAACACTATTGGTTTGCATTATAGTAGATTAGCAGGTATGCAGGCTGATTTCGATGGTGATACAGGTCCTGCAATAGGTTATCAGACTATAGATGCTGCTGAAGAAGCTAAGCGTATCGTTAATAGTCCGGAATATTATATAGATAGCACAGGTAATCCTCTATTAGAAATAATAGATGATGTTTTAGTTAAGACAATTAAAACTCTAACAAGAAAAGGATAATATATGGATATAAACAAAATTTATAGAAAAATAGGCGTTAATAACTTAAATGATTTCATTAATCCTAAAGTTATAGATATGAACACATGGAAATTTCCTAAAGATTCAATATTTATGAGTTTTATAGAAGGTGACTTTCCAAAATCAGAACTCTTACTTTTTAAAAACATTGAAACACGTCCAAGAGTCTTTACGTTGGACTCATATAGTAATATAGAGTATCCGACGCATCTAAAAATAAAAGATATCAAAGGTCTAATTACTAAACATAAAAAATTTGATACAGGTTTTGAATATGTGTTAAGTAAATCAAAAATAATATTCACTAACGAGAAAACACTTGTTATTTATAATTATGGACTTTTAGATAAAATTTACCATTATAAAAATAATAAAGGTGAAGATTATAAAAGAACTATAAATAAATTAAAATCTTTAGCGACAGATTTAAGAAAAGGTATCGCTGCTGACAGAACAAGATTTGTACATGTACCTGTCTCTATGCCTATACCAGAGTTAAAAGTTTTTGTGACAGAATTAAAAAAAAATATCAAACATAATGAAGAAGCTTTTAATACAGATTTTAAGCGTTTTATTTATGAGATTTTTAAACTTTTATATTTAGGTCCTGATATTAGTGTTTTAGGAAGAACATTACGAGTAAATGAATTTCATGACATATATTTTCTTTTAACTTACGGACATAAGGTAACTGTAATTTCGTTATTAAATCTAATCTCTGCATGTAAATGGTCAAAAGAGATATCGAAAATTCAGAAAAGAGACGGAAAAATCATAGCTAAACTGTTCCTACTTTTAATAGTTAAATTAGTTAAAAGCGATATAACAGATACTATATCAGATTCTAAACATACTATAGATAATATAAAGGTTCTATCAAGATCAGATACAGGTGATTTTACACTTACTGATAAAGATATGGATGATATTCTAGATAATGAAATATCAGACACTATTGAACATTTAGAAGACACTAATGAACTTCTCGATAATATTATCGATAAACAAATGAACTCTAAACGTATAAAACTAATAGAGAATTTTAATAACGAGACAGTCGATGATATATCTGAACGAGCTATGGAAGATTTCTTAGACATAGGAGTTATAAATGAAAAGAAGATAGAGGGACATATAAAAGAACTTAAAGAGTCGTCGTATAAGCCTACCGAAATAGATTTAGAAGAGTTGAAAATTACTGACAACGAAAAGTACCTTAGAAAAAGAGTTACTGTTGACGATGACTCAATGTTGGAAGATACATTAACACCATATACAAAGAAATACATACAAAAAACATATAAAAAAGATGTAGTTAATAGTTTATATACATTACAAAACGTGGGTATAGTTATTAAAAATCACGAAGTTGAAGTTAAAGATACGGTTATGGGTAAGTACGAACATCATATATTAGATACAAAGTTACCTAACGGTAGGAGTAAAAAAATTAAAATAATTTTACCTGTAATTAAAGAAGATGGTACTTTTATCCATAATACTAAAGAGTACATACTTAGAAAACAGAAATCAGATCTTCCGATAAGAAAGATCGATACAAAAACTGTAGCGTTATCTAGTTACACAACAAAGTTATTTGTGAGAAAATCTAGAACTAAAACAAACGATAGAGGGTACAAAATCTATCAACAACTTAAGAAAAGAGCTTCTGGTGAAAATTCAGATATAAAACTTCTAATCTATAGAGAGAATAAAGTTTTTGAGCAAATACTTCCTATAGATTATACAATGTTTTCTAGATATATATTAAGTTTTAAATATAAAGATATATTTTTCTATTTCAGTTACGTGAATAGAAAATCTATTTTACCAAACAATGTTAATTTAGAAGATGTCGAAAAGGAAAAATATATACTCATAGGTATGAAAGGCAAAACACCTGTGGTAATTGACAGCGATAATATTCTATATTTTAAAACTAAAACTTACGAACCTATAGGAACGTTATATAATTTACTAGAGTTAGATTTAAATAAATTAATACACGAGTTCTCAGTAGTTAAAATTCGTGGTATGGAACTTCCTATAGGTTTGGTATTATGCCATATGCTAACATTTAACGGTTTATTAAATCTATTAAATGTCAAATATGAAAAAGAGACATCTAGTAAAAAATTTGAACCGACTCCGGAAGATCATTATATAATAAAATTTAACGATTATAAATATCGTATAATAGCAAATAGAGATAGAAAAGTAGACATGATTTTATCTGGTCTAGCTCATCTAAAAGAGTTAAGTAAGATATCTCATTTAAGTTTAGATGTAAAAAACGACATTGAAAACTTTTTATTTATGTTAGGAGCTAACAAAACCATTATTAACGAGTTAAACTTACTCGATAAAACATTTGTAGACGCTATAACAAAAGACGTCTTAACCGAGATGAAAGAACCAACAACTTTCAGAGGACTACTTATAAGAGCGTCAGAACTCTTAGTAACAGACTATGTAGATCATCCTAATAATATTAAAAATATGATCATAAAACAATATGATAGAATACCCGGACTTATACATAATATACTAACTGAAGAAGTAAGAAAATTTTATAATGGTGCTGGTACATTTGGTAATACAATGGACGTTAATCCGTATGATGTAATAACAAAGTTACAAGAAGACTCAACAACAATGTTGGTAGAAGACAACAATCCTATACAGTTAATGAAACTCTATGATGATGTTACAATGACGGGTTTTGGAGGTAGATCTAAAGAGACAATCGTTGGAGGTAGTAGAGAATTACATGAATCTGAAATAGGTATATTTTCTGAATCTGTAAAAGATAGTTCAGATGTAGGTATATCTTCATATTTATCTGCATCACCAACGATTAAAAACACAAGAGGATTTGTTGATGTTAAAGATATAAAGGAGTTAAAACCTGTTAATATACTAAGTACGACATCGATGTTAACACCATTTAATGATCGCGATGATTAATTTATTAGTCCTACTAGATAGTGATGTCTAGATAGAATCCAATCTAATTGCTGGGAAGGCTCGTTAGGTTATACTACCACAATATAGAAGAAATTCATATATGAAGGTTTGAAAAAGTATAAATAGAGGCAATCAGCAGCGAAGACCCTAAGTCAAAATTGATACGGGTTGTGTTCAACGACTAACCGCTTATCACGGTGTAGAACTCAAGCGGGTTCGAAACGGTTGGCGTCTCAAGTAGACGAAGATATAGTCTCGCCATATGTAGAGATACATAGCAGTTCATAAGAGAACGGGAGTGTAGTAGCGACACACTTCGAAGGCATGCGATAAAAAGAAGTAACTTTACATCTATACAGTACGGTCACGTCATACCGATGAATAACTCAATGGTTTTACCTGTATCAACAGGTTATGATACCATTATAGCTGATAGAATACCAACAAAATTTGTAACAAAAGCTAAAACAACAGGTGTCGTTAAAGAAGTTAGACATAATGACTTTATAGAAATACTTTATAAAGATGGTATTAAAGAAAAGTTCTCACTAAAACTATGGAGTTCTAAAGAAGAAGCTGGTTCTACATATATACATTATATGATCACAGATTTAAAGAAAAACGACAGAGTTAAAGAGAGAAGTATAATAACATATGACACAAGTTTTTTCGAAAGAGATATGTTTGATACTGAATCACTTGTAATGAAGACAGGATGTTTGATTAGAATTGCGTATAAAGAAATAGAGGAGACCTTCGAAGATTCTATTGCAATTAGTCAGAGATTAACGTCTTTACTCTCAACAAAGTTAACTAAGTTTAGAAGCATAACAACAAACGTAGATAATAAAATAATTGATATGGTTAAACTTAATGATAAAGTCTCTTATCATGATAAGTTATTAACAATAATAGAAGTAAGAGAAGACAATGAGGAAGGGTTTAAACTTTCCGATGAAACCATTGAACTTCTAGAGAATCAGAAAAATAAATCTCCGAAAGCTGAAAAAGATGGATTAGTAAAAATGATAAAATGTTTTTACAACTGTGAATACTCTGATATGAGTCCATCAATAAAGAAGTTAGTTCTAGCTATTGAAAAAGAGACAGGAGTAATAGGTAAGGTTAATAACGGATATTCTATAAATGGCAATAAGCTCGCACAAGGCGAGATAGAATTTAAAATTTATATAGAAGGTAATTTAGGATTAGGTGGTGGAGATAAATTAGTTGTAGGAAACCAACTTAAATGTACAGTTTCAACAGTATTTGATAATAACATAACGTCTGAAGACGGCAATCCTATAGACGGTAAATTCTCTACAAAATCTAAAGATAATCGTATCGTTAATAGTATTGATATCATTGCTGGTAAAACTACTTGTTTATTGGCTCTACAAAAAGCTATGATAAAAACATATTTTGGATAGAGATGTATTCTCTATCTGAACTAATAATTTGAATTTAATATAAGGATTAATATGAAAAGAATCGATTTGGAGGCACTGTTGGTAGTCAGTGTTAGATTAACTAATAGAGTTAACGAGAAGGTTAAACTTAAACAAGCTAAAATAGATAATCTTAAAGACTATACTGATCTTATTATAGCGAACACAAGTAATATTTTAGAACAAAACATAGAGAAAAGGATTGAGTTATGCAAAAACAATTAGACATATTGGAAGCACGTTTTGGTAAGGTAAGAACAGAATTTAAACTAGGTTCAGTTCTAACTGATTTTACTATCTCCAAAGAGACCGGAAATCTAACTATGTTGTCAAACAAGATAAGTTCGTTATCTGATAAATTAGTAGATGAGTTAACTCTTTATAGAGATATCTATAGTAACGATATGACCAAATTATCTAATGAGGTTTTAAATGAAATAAGAAATACATACGAGAATCTAACAGTCGAGACTCCTAAACTTATAGAGATAAGAATACCAGAAATATTAGGTTATTATATAGATAATGATATAATAACTAAAACTGATGACGTAAAGATGACTAGTTCCGTCTCACTACCTCTACCTAAAGATCTTACATTAAGTGAATTTTTACCGTATGGTTCTGGAGAACTTGAAGGTTTGACTAAAATATTCTATAACGGTTTTAGTAATGAAAAATTGATTGAATTATATACGAAGTATTTCTCATCAATAGCATCTGACAATAAAGATCTAGATAAACTTTTAGCTTGTCGTCTTAATGGTAAAAGAGGTTATCTATGGGATGAATTAATATTTGTTTTTGTAACAATAAACTCACTACTTAAAAAAGATTCTATAGGTAATGTTACAAATGATAAATTCTCATTAACACTACAAACTTTAAGAAAAAAAGTTATTTATGTAATTTATAAAAACATAACACTCTATGAGAATTTTATAAATGATGAAACTGTTATTACTGGAAGTACAGAAAACGGCATAGTTACTATAAGTAGAAATCTAAATAAAGCTCTAAATAAAGACATAGACATAGATATAATTTACGGTGCCGGACTCACGACTTTAGATAAAAGTAGAACATTAACAATATCAGACCTTATAGATAAGTCTATCGTATACGAATCTAGATGGAGAAAGGAATATGATCTTGAAGCTTTAGAAATTAGAAATACTGTACTTAGAACGTTTAAAACTGTTTTTAGTAAACACGCCAATACTACAATAGACAATGCTGTTGATAAACTAAAAATATTTGGTATTGATAAAGATATTGTTAAAAGTAACGCAAGAAAATATATCATTAATATAGACAATATATCTGAAGATAATATAGAAGAAATTTCTGGCAAGTTTATAACAGATGTTGTTTATGTTACTACAGGCTTAAAATATTTTACTAACAAGATAGCGAAATATAGAAGCTCTAAATACGGATTTGAAATTGGTATGGCTATAAATCTAGCAGTTAATGAGGTATGTACGGAGGTACTAGTTAATGATTTAATCATAAAGGCATAGGTTATGAAATACAATAGTAAAGACTTTAAGGAGAATAAAAAACTCCTTAAGTCTAAACTTAAAGACGAAAAAGATGTAGTAAAAGTTTTAGATACGGTTTACGCGTTAATTCCAAAAAGATACTCTGATTCTGATTTAATGACTATCGGACAAGTCATTAAAACTGTAGCTGTTTTTCTTCTTATAGATGGTAAAAATAATTATACGTTAATTAACCTACCATTAAAGGTTGATTTAGAACCATCCATAATAGAAGATGTAACTATCGATAGTGTTGAATTTGTTAGAGCTACATTTTTTAAAGGAGATCTTCTTTTAAAATCTAGAAAAGTTTTAAAAGATTCTGGCTTTATTTTTGATATGGTTGATGACTTTAATATTAAAGGTAAGATACCTTTATTCATGACACCAACATGTATTGTTGAGACGTTCTTAAAAAGTTCTAAATATTTAGGTAGCAATATTGCTGATAATCCTATGGGTGTAGAGATAATGGTAGCTATAAACTCTAGGTTAAAAACAGATATCATGTATCCTGTAAGACATAAAAACGTAGACATACGTAAACTGAAGTTTACAGACATGACGTATGTAGGACTTGGTAACGTTACACATGGTTTAGGTACAAATATCGCTAAGTTTACTGGTAGATATTATAATGATGGTCTAACTTCTATATTATTAGATGAAGAAAACCAACAGACAGATATTGAAAAAGATTACAGATTATAAAAGGGTTATTATATGGGTCAATTAGTTTTTACAAGTAGAATTGCGAACATTGTAAAAGATAAAAATGGATTAAAAAAAGATAATGACGGATATTATTATGTTAGATTAGGAACTATAGGCGTTCCTAATTCTGCAGGTATTGTCTATCTATTCACTAAAGAACTAAAAGAGTTATTTGAAGATTCTAGTCCTTTTATGTTAAGAATACTTAACGGATATTTAAGATCAGAATACGGACATCCACAACAAGAAGTAGGACAAAGTAACGAGGCTTACTTTGCTAGATTAACAAGACTAGAACCAAAATTACAATGCGGACATTTTAAAAGTATCGAAGTAAAAGAAGGCGAAGAAGGTCCTGGTACCGCTACAGTGTATGGTTGGTTTCTGCCTAATGGACCATACGGTAATTTTGTAAAAGAAGAACTCGATAATCCGAATATAAATTCAGCATTTTCTATTAGAACTCTAGCTAAACAATTTATGCAAAACGGAAGGCTTGTTAGACAGATTTTAACATTAGTCACATGGGATTATGTCACAACGCCTGGTATAAGCACAGCTAATAAAATAGGAGCACTAGAAGAAGATCTATTTATTTTAGATACTGATAATCTTAACAATGTGGAGGCTCTTATATGTGAGTTAGAGAGCAAAAAGCATAATGACTTAGTATGTGGTAATGAACATGATAGTGAATTAACATCAATAGTTATAAATGAGCTTAAGAAGTGTAAAGGTGATCAATGTCTAATGAAATATTGGAGTGACATTGTTTAAAGAGTTTGATAGATTAAAAATTGAAACATATTTAGCAGAAAATGGTAAATTTCTTATTAGTAAAGTTGTTACTGCTTTAGAGGAATGTAACGATGAAAATACTATTGAGAATTTAAACGAAATACTTTATGCGAGTAAAAAACTTCTCGATGGAAATTCAGAATATAACGAATATGATAAGATTAGCGCTCTTGAGGAAGGTAAGAGTGTATTAAGCGTTTTAGATAGTTATACAAAAGATTCGAAAAATAAATTAAAAAACAAATTAGAGTCTATATTCAAAACATTTGATAAACAAGTTAATTATTATTATAACAATATTTTGGGTTATGAAACTAAATTCAATAAGTTAAAAGAAGAGAATATAGACCCTGATTTTTTAGTAGATAAACTTTATTTTAGTAACTCTTTTAAATACAATTCTTATGATCAAATTCTACCACTTATAATATACAGTGGAGGATTTAGTGTTAAACATTTTAGCGAAACTATATCTAACTTGCAAGACACAGATATAGATATAAAGAGTTTTGAAGTTTTTTTAAAAGATGGTAGAGGATATAAGTATAATAATATAATAGAAGGTTTAATACCGACCGAGAATAAATATCTTTTAGGCATAACATCTAAAAATCTAATTTTTGTGACCGATAAAATAGAGTTTAAAAACTATAATAACTTAACAGTTTCAGATTATTTACCTTTAAGAGGATCTCTTAATAGAGAACATCTAAAGTATGATAAGATTTTAAAAATACTGTCTGAGTTCAAACAGACACTAAGTAAATACAATAGTTATAAGTCAAAAATATTCAATATTGTCGATACAACAATAATTGATTTGGATTTAAACGATATTAAAGGTTCGAAAAATGATTATAATTTATATTTAGATTTTATAAAATATGAAGTTCTTACAAAACTTACACTTATGTCATCTGTTGATAGTGTGTTTAGAATTATGGTTAGTGAACTAAACTATAAAAGCGACATAAAGCGTTTTAAAACGAAATTAGTGTAGAGGTCGAATCCTCTATGCTGTTTATTTTTATCTGAAAAAATAAACATCTCTATATTATAGTTAAGGTATTAAACTAGATGTATCTTAACGATTAATAATATTTATGATTTCATACAGAATTCATAAAAAAAAATAAAAGGAGAAGAAGATGATAGTTTTTGAGCAGTTTCTCATAAATAATAAATGCAGAGACAAGTATTGGCGAAATCTGCAAGATTCTAATAAAGATAATTATATTAAAAACGCTATTGATAGCAAAAAGTGTTTATTGAAAGAACTATTCACTCTTTATATAGTAGATTCGTTTTTATGGGCTCACGCTGAAGAAGGTCATGAATTTTGGAGTGATCTAGATGATTTATGGACAGATTTAGTAGATGATACAAATTTAGTTTACTTCGGTTTTGGTATAGATTATGATTTAGAAAAAGGAGAATCATTATGTTAAATTTTTGTATATGTATGTTCATTTATAGTTTCTCAGCATTGAGTCTATTTATTTTAGAAAGAAAAACAGACTATATAATAGTTAAGACTCGAGAACAATCAACTACGCTTAGTATAATGGCGTTAGTACCTATCATAAACTCAGCATTTTTACTTTCAATTATTTTGCTTATAGCAATTAAACAACTAACTAAGAGTAAGGATTAATCCTTACTCTTAGAGTGTATTTTTCTTTTCCAATTTCTTAATGTTAATGTTTGGTATTTGTATTTACCAGATACTCTTAACAAATCTATTATATAGAGAGTTAATATTTTTTCTTTTTCTTTTTGCGTTAGTTTTAAATATTCCTTTTTATCTATAGGTTTTGGTATTTTATAAACTCTTAAAAGATTATTAGGAGGAGTTATAACTTTAGTCTTAGTAACTATTTCAGGTTCTAAAATTCTTTGCGAGCATCCCACTAGAAATAAACATAAAATTAAATATCTCATTTTACTTCCTTATATACATCATATATAATATTTATATTATCTTCTGATGTGGTATTCTTATTTATTGTTAACTTACTATTTTCTACTTTTGAATTTATTCTTTCAATATTGTTAGATAGTTTATTGTCTAACTTATCATTTAATCTATTAACATCATCTTGTTTATTAATAGAATCATTTAAGATTATATTATTAGTTTTTGAATCTTTTAGAAGATCTTGAAGAATAGATATCTGAGAAATATTATGTTTATATTTATAAGTATAGAAACCTATAACCGAAAGTATAAAAACTACTCCTATAATTTTAATATTAGATTTTATTAAATTTAAATAATACATATTAGTCCTTCTATTTTATATCAAACGATATAAAAGAAAGATCTGAAAAAAAAATATCTATATATCATAGTTATAGTCCTAACTAGACTAAGTGTCCTATATTATAGGATTATATAGATGGTAATATCTATAGCTCAGTTATATAGTTCTCATAAGCTATATGACATAATTTTAAAAGGAGAATATTATGAGAATAATTGAGACCGAAACACCTAAATCTAGAGATTATTCTAATTGGTTTTTTAAAGATATAGAGCATGATGGTATATCTTATAACGCTCTAAGTTTTTTTATAAGTTTTAGTTATGATGGAAATAAAGTATCTTATCAGACATATAAAGCATATAGAGATAATACACTTGATGAAGTTAATAATATAAGATTAATAGAGGCTATAACAAAGAAAAACGTATATGAGTTATTTTTATATATGGTAACCGGCAAACCAGATTCGAAAGACATAAAAGAATCAGAAATAAATACCAATGTTAGTTATCATAGATCAATGTCTGTTAACTTTTCCGGTCATCTAAGTTACGAGCTAAGTAATGTAGATGTATACTTTTATGAATTTTATAATAATATGTGTTTATTTTATGCTAAATCGTATAATAAATTCTATATTTTAACTAAACCTAATAAGGTATTAACCAATAGAGATAAAGAAAAGTTTAAAATACTTAACTTAAGAAAAAGTGATGTAGTTTTATTTAAAAATAAAACTGAATTTCGACTTTATGAAATTAAGACTAATATATGTATCGGTGACATTATTAGTAATAATGATGAATTAAAAAATAAAGTTAGTAAACTTAAAGATAAACTAACAAAAGATAATTATATCTGCACAGATAGTAGTGACGTACTTTTTAATGGTAATGATATTTTTGATCTTGAGATGTTGAATACCACTTATAATAAATTATTAAATCTATTTTCTAACGAGTTCGATATCGATAAAGAAATTAAAGTTAATGTAGAATTAGAAACACTTTTTACGAATTTGAATAGTTTTACAGATCTTAATACAATTATGGTTAATAAAACCTTTAATGACTTTAAGACTACTCTTAATGATTTTAGTACGTTTCGAGAAATGTTTGACAATACATCAACTTCAAAAAATTTAGTTGATGATATTATAAGGATATTTGGGACTGATAGTTCTCTATATCAATATGTTAAAGTAACAGATAAAAGTACAGGAGATTTACTTATTATTCCGTTTATAAGTAACGAATATAAAACGCATTTAAAAGTTTACTATGAGTTAGTTAAAACTATGAGTTATTGTTTAAGAATTAAAAGTCCTGAAAAATTTAATAAGCATTTCACTGACGCAAAACGTTCATACTTAAGCGATTTAGAAAATAAAAAGATTGATTTTGATATTTGTAAGATAAAAAATATCGATATAAATAGGGTAAATCTTCTTTCGGAAGATCTATCAGATCAACCAGAAAAATATTGGCTTAGCGCTATAAATAACCGTAACGTGTATCACTATAATGTGATTTACGAATATTCTTTGTACGGATACACGTTTATTGATTTTGATAAACTTATCACAAAAGAAATTGCTAAATTTAGAAAACATAGAATCGATACTGATGTTTTCTTATTTCATAGTTTTTTAGCATTAAAAGACTTCTTAGAAAGTAAAACTTTAAATACTAGGAGAATCGATGTTTAAATTTATAAAAAATCTTCCTGAGTTCATCAGAGCAGAATTGTTAATTTCAATTATACTCGTATTGGAGTATAGTTTTTTAGGTCCAGTTATCACAAAACTGGAAGGCGTATTATTTACCGTTACAGTTATAAGTATTCTTACAGGAATAGATAAACTTATAGGAATATTTGTATACGTGTTGCGCGGGTTAAATCTAACTAACGTATATAAAATAATGTTCGCTATTGTCATAGCGCATATTTCTATCACAATAGTCTACTTTATAGACCAGAAGATTTTTATATTTCTGATCATTTTAAACTCTGCTATAGGTGGAATATTCTTTAGAATATTTAATATTGAGTGGAACGCTATAACTGCTAACGTATTAAATAAAAATGACTTCAAAGAGTTTAATCACATAGAAAGCTTATTATACACTATAGTTGGAACTATAAGTTTATCATTAGTCGCTATAATTTCGACTTATAGTACTGATATATTAGTTCTTATAAATATAGGTCTAAATTTTATTAGTCTATTTTTAATGTATAAGCAATATGTTAAATATTACGGTAACGGTGAATTTATAAAGAAAATACAACGTATAGAGTAACTTAAGTTACTCTATACCAAAACGTTATTTTTTATTTAAATTTCCTAATTCTTATAATAGTTTTATTTAGATAAGAATATGTTTTTAAAATTTCGTTTTTTGAATAACTGTAAAATTCCCAGTTATCTACAAATAAAGTTCCACAGTCTTCGAAGAACTGTGTTGTTACTGGATCGAGGCAACCGTTTGAAATATCAGTTTTATGTTAATGGGGAGATGTCAAGTATCAAAAACTTGACATCTCACGCTATCGTTGTCGATAACGGTAAAACTCAAGCTGCATATGAACCTTCGGGCGAAGTAGCAAGAGTTCTTACTGAGACTTCGGTAGTTGGTGAGGTGGACGGATTTGAGATAGCTGAGTCTGTTGTGACAGGCGATAATCTTCCTTCTCAGCAAGAGGGTACTTATCTATTAGTTTCGGTTATGGTTAAGTCTCTTAGACCTGACAGAGAAGATCTATTGTCGCCTAACACAGCTGAGGCAAAACGTAATGGCAAAGGACACATCATAAGTGTTCCGGGATTCATTCGTTAGTCTCAGTTAGGCTCAGTGATCTCAGTCGAGAGTTATAAGTCAGAGGACAGAGTCATTTGTCTGAAAAAACTTATAGTGCGTAGACCGTCACCGTGTAAGGATTAAGTCTATCCAACCGAGCGGGAAATGGATCGGAAAGGACACAGGAAACTGTAGACAAAGAAAAGTCTATAAAACTCTATATGATTATGACCCGAAGTCATATAGTATTTTAGGGGATTATCTTTCCAGTAGTAGTTTAAACTGGTTGCCGATGTCGTCATAGGGACAGAGCGTAAAACACAAAGAAGTCTCGAACTTGAGATGAGCGGTCTATGATGCGTGTTAACCGAGCGTGTAGAGAACCTTGATACAAAGGACTACCAAACTGCAAAATCGGTAAATGACCTAATGGTAGATAGGGTCTTATAAACCACAGAAAGGAGATAATATGTGGAACATACTAAAACCACCTTAGTGTAAAAACTAAGATGGTAGATTATTTTTTTTTTGTTTTTAAATAAATAATAAGCTTATATTATAATAATAGGACTAACTAGATAAGAGGTTAGATAACGTAGAGTTATCTTATACACAAAATATAAAAGGAGGTATAAAATGAGATCTTTAGAAAGAGAGAAAATAAAAGATCTTTTAAGAAAAAGAAGTCTTACTTCTGAAGAAATGTCAGAAGTTTTAAATATGGTCTTTGGTGAGACGAATTTAAAATACAGTCTAAAGAAAGAGTTATATAATAATTCTGTAGAAAATATATATATATATATATATATATCTTTATTATAGAAGAAGTATGTATTTTAAGCATAACTGATTATTCGATCACATATAATGTAGATAGTAATATTATGATACCGTTAGATATTAACTATAGTTTTAAATCATTTATTAAATTTCTTCAAAGGTATTTAAGGAGTATTTTACGTTATGCGTATGGTTATTTAGAAAATGGTATAGCAACTGATAGATATAAAAGTATTGAATCAGTAGAGGTAGGAATAAATAATGCCGAAATATTGCATGAGATATACGAAAAGTACTATGATTATTGCGAAGAAGAATAATATGAAAAACACACATAAAAAGGAGTTAACATGGGGCATATAAATTTTGAAGAGTTCCTTAATAGGAACGGTGTAGAGTCTGAGTATTTTGTAGATCTGGTAAAAAGAGAAGATCGTATAAATTTAAACTCTTTGAATTATAAAATTACACGAAACGGTAAATTGATACCGTTGGATCCAGTTAATTATTTATATGAGACAATAGACTGGTTTGAGACTGATCATAGTTATGATTTTTGGAATAATCTTAACTCGGAATGGATTAAACTTATAAAAAATGTGGATAGTATTGTATTTGGTTTTGAAACGTTTATGAATAATAATGCTAATTATTTAGAAATATTAACTGGCAAGGTTCATACTTTAAATAAAGAGGACAGGAAAAAACTTATGGACAAGTCAAATCTAACTGCTAGAGAAATGGTAAGTCTACTAAAATCACTCTTTGATGAGACAGGTTTGGAATATAAAGTTTCACACGAAAATGATTTTAGTAACTTCGATAAATACGTGTTAACAATTAATGAAATTTGTTTTGTCACAATAATTGATACATATTTTAAATATGAATTTTCAATTACTGGCGAAACGTTAGAAGATCGCAATTGTGATTTCGCTTCGTTTATTGGTTTTATTTATAAAAATATTAGATCGTTTCTCTATGACCATCAAAGTCAAGAGGGTATTTTTAATAAGAATACACAAACTTTTAATTATAAATTAATTAAAAATATGAATATATTATATGAAATATATCGTAATTTTAATGATGACTATAGAACTAAAGTTTTAGTTTCTACTATGAATTTAAAATTTAAATTATAGAAAGGAAAATTTTATGAAAAACATTATAAGCTTAGATGTTGAGTCAAACGGTCTATGGGGGAAAACCTTTCGCTATCGGTGCGATAAAATATGATTCTGACGGAATTGAACAAGATCGTTTTTCAGGTAGATGTCCTATTCAAGATGAGGTCAATGAGTGGGTTAAAAACAATGTAATTCCTGCGTTAGAGGATTTTGAAGTCACGCACGACACCTACAAATCTTTATTAGAAGATTTCGCAAAATGGTGGATGATAAATAAGAAAGATTCAGAACTACTATGGCATATGGGACATATAGTTGAAGCGAACTTATTTATAGAGTTACATAGATTAAAATTTATAAGAGATTTTGATGGACCATATACACCAATAGAACTTTCTGTAATTTTAAGAGAGAATATGTTGAAACCAGACTCTGTTGACGAATATATAAAAAGTAGAGATTTAACGATACCAAATATCGGAGGAGGAATTCATAATCCTTTGTATGATGCTATCGCAACGGCATCCGTCTATTTTGATCTCCTATGAAATCAGAACCTATGGAATATAGAGACTGAAGTCTCTATATGTTTTTTTTTGTACATTTATAAGCTGTTATCCGAAAAAAAAAGATTACATATAATATTAGTAGTATTAACTAGATTTATGTTCTCTACGTTAGTAGAGACGAGTTCTATCGTGAGATAGAGTTATCATATAGGATTCACGCTATATGATTTTAAATTTAAAGGAGAAAATCGTGAAAAAGACTTTTTACACTGTCGTTTATGACAGACAAGGTGACGTAGGAGGAGCATGTCATACAACAGGTATGTTATTTAATTTAAGATCTCAGGCTGATAAAGCTGTTAGAGATCTAGATGACAAGCACAAAAAAAATGCGTAAAAAATACCCAGCGCTATCTTGGCGTATATACTATGTTGAGAAGGTTATCCTTCAATAAACATGGTTATTTTTTTTTTTCATCTGATATTATATAAGGACTTTAAAAATGATTTTATTCGAATCAGATTGGAAAAAATACCCTACAGCATCGTTACATCTTGAAACTAAAAACGATAGTTTTATAAAATATGCTAAAAAACTTAAATTAACTGGTGTTAAGAATTATGGTTTTGCTCTTTCAATAATCAACCCATTAATTAAGCATTTAGATCCTCATTCTCCTGACCTTACAAGAGAAGAAAAAGCTATGATAATCGAGGAAGCTAAAATTAATCCTTGGTACTACTTCAGAGAAATTTCTAGATTACCCGCTAAAGCCGGTGTAAACTCAAATCCATTTTTAGCTAATCGCGGAAACATAGCTCTTTTTTGGAATTTTTTCAACCACGTAACAACGCTACTCATTCAACCTAGACAGACGGGAAAATCTGTATCTACATATAGTCTACACGCAGGCATACTTAATATATGGGCGTCTAACTCTACTGTGACTCTACTAACTAAAGATGACACACTTAGAACTGAGGCCGTTATAGCTGTTAAGGACATAATGAGTGAGCTTCCAGAATATTTACAGTTAAAAACAAAAAAAGATAAAAACAACTCCACAGAAATAACGATAGAACTTCTAGGGAATAAATATAAAACAGCTGTAGGTCAAGCATCTGAAAAAGCAGCGTTAAATGTCTTTAGAGGTACTACAACACCTGTAAGACATATAGATGAATTTGGTTATGTTAAAAATATTCACGTTACGTTATCGCCATATTTAGCGGCTGGTGGTGCAGCCAATGAAGAAGCTAGAGCTAATGGTAATCCTTATGGGACTATATTTACAACCACGCCTGCTTATCGTAATAGTAAAGAAGGTGAGTTCGCGTATGCCAAATATAGTAAAGGACTAAGATGGTCGGAGTTCTTTTATGATTTACCTAATGAAGAAGCTGTTCATAAAATGATTGATAATAACTCAAAATCTGGTATTATGGTTATTGAGATGAACCATAGACAGTTAGGTAAGACGGACGACTGGTTGAGAAAAAGAATTAAAGATGCTCAATCTGAAGGAGAAGATGTTGAAGCTGATTATTTAAACATATGGCCGTTAGGTTCAGGAGCGTCTCCAATTGATAAAGACTTAATAGAACTATTAAACAAATCTAAAAAAGATCCTGAGTACATACAGATATCTAAAAATGGCTATGTTATAAATTGGTACGATACTTTAGAGAACGTTGAGAATAGATTAATTAATGAACCTATGATTGTTACTGTAGATCCGTCGGAAGCATTTGGGAGCGATGAGATAGGTTTTGCGATAAGAGATATAAATACTGGTGCTACGTTAGGTACAGGTGTATTTAATGAAACTAACACTATTGAGTTCTCACAATTTCTTGCAGAATTTCTAATTAAGTATAGACGTTCAGTAATGTTAATAGAAAGAAAATCTACAGGAATAAGTATGATAGATAATATTATACTGCTTTTGCTAGAAAAAAATATAGATCCTTTCAAGAGACTATTTAACTGGGTTGTTCAAGAGTACGATAGTAATCCAAATAGATTTAATGAAATTAATTTAGAGATGAGAAGAAGAGACAGTAGAGTCTATACTAAATATAGAGATCTTTTCGGCTATGCTACATCTGGTTCAGGTAAGGCGTCTAGAGAGAAGATCTATGGTGAGAACATTATGAGTGCTTTAAAATATACAGGCTGTGTAGCTTACGATAAAACAATCATACAACAGATTTCAGATCTTAAGATAAAAAACAACAGGTTAGATCACGATAGTAATAAACATGATGACTTAGCTATAAGTTGGTTGCTAGGTTACTGGTTCTTAACAAATGTTAAAAATTCAGAGTTTTACGATATAAGTCCGTATAACATATTAAGTAACGTTACAGATAACGATCCTGCTATTGAAAAATCGATAGAAGATGAAAATAGACTTAGAGAACAACACGCTTTAAGAAATAAAATAGATGAGTTGTTGAACATATTGAAAGAATCGGTAGATAATGTAACATCGATTTATCTGATAAGTAAAATTAGACAACTAGATAAACGAATAGATAAAAAAATAATAAAAAGTTTAAATACTGAGAGCATGATAAAATCTATACAAGACATGAAAATGAATAAAAATAGAGTAAAAAGAAACATCAAAAGCATAAGGACAACTATTTAGTAAAAAAAAAATAACAATCATATCTAACGTGTTGTCGTCTAGATATCGCATTTACATTAGAGCACATTAAAAAGCTCTAATGTAATTTCTTTTTTTTTTGTTATCTGAAAAAAAAAAAAAATAAATATAATAAAAATAGTCTTAACTAGATTATAAGTGTCCTATAATATAGGACTATATAAGTAGTAATACTTATAACTCAGTATAATATTCCATAAGTATTATACTATAATTTAAAGGAGAAATTATGGAAAATCTAAAACTAGAGAACGGCAAAATATTAAATAGGTTATATGGTAAATATAACCCAAATTTAACACTGATCTCTCTATCAGAGATCAGTGAGATCCATGATCTTGGTGCTGTAAAATCTATACCTATTTTACTAGGCATAGAAATAAACGGTAAATTCTATGAAGGTTTCGAGTCTACTGGAAGAAGAATCATAATAGATTTAAAAATGTCTAAAAGTCTTGCAAACTATTTAACGATAGACTATAAAGAGACTAATGACATTATATACGTTTCAGGAGTTAACCTGAGACATAAACGTGAATCGAAAGTTAGTTATTATTTAGAAAGCGATCAAACTTTCGATAGAGTTCTAGACGTTGAATTCAAAGTTATAAACGAGAAACAACATTCCGTTTATAACGGTAAGATGATTTCTATAACGGACGGTTATAAACAATACTTCGAAATTTTAAACATGGACATACCTCCACATAGTGGCAATATTTATAACCCTATTGAAGGTGAGTTCCGTACCAATAAGAAAGGTACTAAAATTTTCGATACCACTGGAAAGAAAGATCATGTTCTTCTAATCTTAAAGTTGGACAGAAGAAATAACGCACATGGATTTGAAATAGATAAAATAAATAATTATCTCTATCATCATACAGCCAGATCAAACGGTGGAGGCGTAGGATATGATTATGTAATCGTTTCTAAAGATTATAAAAATCAACTCTCAGAGGACGATTTTTAATAGAGTCTTTGACTCTATTTTTTTTTTGTTCTTAAAATGTTTTTATTAATATATTATAAATAGGCAAGGCTAGATTAGAGGTTAGATAGATATAGTCTATCTTAAGATTTAAAACATAAAGGAGAAACAAATGAAACTTTACGAAATGAGTAAAGAAGAACTATTAAAAGTTCTTATTCCGGTTGAGGAAGAGAATGTATTCAATATACCTAGGTATATTTTAGAAAATGGAAATCAAAAAGATTTCTTGGATCTTTGTGAAAAACTAACTGATCTGGACGCAACTAAAGACGAAAATGGTAATGTAAATTTATCTTTGAGAGCAGATCTAAAATCTAAAATTGCTGAGATTTTAGACGAAGACGAAAGTTTAAAACCGTCTTTATACCTAACAATGGAACCAGAAAGTGTACTAAAGAGTTTCAATAGTGATGAATATAACATTATATCGTTCTGGAATCTATCAAGAGGCTACAAACTTCAAAATATCCACGATAGAATATCTGAACAGATAAAAGTTAGCTTAGATCATCCGTTAAAAGTTAAAGACCGAGAATGGGTTTTGTTAGTCGGCGGATCTGGAACAGGTAAAACAACAGCGGCTATTCAATATGCTAAAGAAAAAGGTTTAGATTATGTGCTTATGTCAGCTACAATGAACATAACGGATAGTGACTTCAAAGGTTTCAGATCTATAACAACTCATATTTATCAGGAGAGTTTACTAAAAGATGCCGTTGTAAACGGAAAAGTGTTTATTATAGATGAGATAGATGCTGCTGATAAAAACACTCTTCTTATTCTAAATAGTCTCAAGAACGGGATTTTCCAATTCGAAGATGAATCAGTTGAGGTACATCCAAATTTTAGACTGATAGCTACAGCAAATGCAATAGAATATAACGAAAAATATTCAGCTAGAACTCCTATGGATTTAGCTATATTAGAAAGATTCCAACTGCTGGAATACATACCTGATGGTCCAGAACTTTCATTGGAGTTAGGTCATGACTTTATATCTACAACTCCTAAAGACTGTATCGATAGAATTCTAAATGACGGTAAGATTTATTTTACTGTTCAAACATTAAGAGGCTTACGAAGAGCAAAGATTAATACTTTAATCAATCAGGAACTCGGTAGGGATTTATTACCACTTTATTTAGGAGACTAGGTGAAAAATAAAATACTAGTGTTGAACAGTTCTTGATAGATAACGATGTTGATCCCGAACGCTATAAAGAATTATGCTTAGCCGATGAAAGAGTATTTACAGTTAGATCCGTATTTATAGACAAGAATCTAACTCAATATTTAAAAGTATCTACTAAAGAAGAATTCGTAATTGATGCTTTTAATTGGCTTAGTAACGATTGTTTAGTTTGGTTCGAACTTAATAAAAAATGGTGTGAGGCAACTAGACAATATGAATATAAAGATATATATTTTGGATTCGGGATAGATTTTGTATTAGTTAATAAAACATATTTGTCCACTACAGGATTAAGTATTAATTTATAACTATTATTAATTTTGATAAAAGACAGGAGAATAAAATGAGTAGATTAGAACTAAATAAAAAACCAGGCAAGCGACCAGAGATATTAGAAGGACATCTAGATACAAGATGGACTGATAATACTATTTATAATTTCTTTAACGAACCAAAAGATTTTATAAACACTATACACTCTGACATTAAACGTAATGAATACGAACAAGACGTATTAGATTATGTAAAAGACGGAAAAGAAAAATATAAAAATATCTCTAAGTACAATACGAAATACGATAAAGTTTACGAAAGTATAGCTTTAGAGGTTAGAAATAAACTTATAGCTAGAGGTTTTACAACAAAACTTCTTTATGAGACCGTCGGTTTTACTAGAAAAAACACTGGTAGATTGTCGATATCTCAAGTAAGACTAGGTAGACCAGATTGTTATATAGAAAAGAAAGGTGTTTCTGAAGGAAAACTCTTTTATGACTTTTATATAAATCTTTCATATAGTTTTGATGTAAGCGATGAAACTATAATGAGAAACGCTTATGCTTTATATGCTTTAACAAAAGAACTTGGTAGGCTTATAAGTCTTAGAGTTATTGTGGTTAATCATGTAGGTACCGATACACCTACGTGTTATAGTTATATAGTTAAAGCGTTCGGTAGAAACATTAATCCTGAAGAGTTTTTATATTTCATATCAGAAGTTAAAAGATCGTACGGTTGGGCAACATACGATATGATTTCACCTAGTATTTTTGGCGCGACTGTCGGTGAGCCTGAAAATACAGTATCTATAGGAAGTCTAAATGTTGACAGACTTATAGATGATGTATGGAAATTTTATAAAGAAAGGAAAAAAGTGTTATGAAAAAATAATTAATTCTATATTATTATAATGAGTTAACTAGATGTGTCTTATAATAAGATTATCTATATGGTGACATATAGAACTCAGTTAGTTAGTGTCAGTAACTAACATAATATAAAGGAGAGTAGTATGGCAAAGTTAAGAGAATTAACAAAGGAAAACGTTATTGAGGTTTTGGAGGCTGCTAGAGGTATTTATCCTATTAAAGTAAATGCTGACGGTAAGATTTTTGATACAGTGAACGGATCTTCATATTTCTCTGTCTTAGACGATGAGTCTAAAGACGTGGTAGTGTCTAGAGTTAAAAATAGACTTTTAAACGCGTCTATAAACTTACAAAACACATTAAAAGAGGACGGACAGCCTTCTAAAGTTATCGAGATAGAGGTAGCTAAGCTTATAAGTTCTGACTACGAGCTAAACGCGATGTCTATCGATGCATTTAACGGTTTAGAATCAGACCTCATCTAATTTATATGAGACTTCGGTCTCATATAGTTTTTTTTTTCAAAAGGATTAAATAATGGAAGTTGTAACAAAAGGACAATATAACGATAGTGATTTAAAAGATCATAAAGGTGTCGCTGGTATCATTATGAAAGACGGTAAAGTTTTGATGCTTTATCATAATAAACTCGATATGTGGACTATTCCTGTTGGTAAAGTTGATGACGGACTTACAACTGAAGAGTCTATGAAAATTGAACTTCAGGAAGAAATAGGAATTAAAGTTAAAAGTATGTGTGTACTTGGTGAATTTTCCCATACCTACTTAAGAAATAACATAGACGTTAAGATAGATAGTATTATTTATATTATACTCGATTATGACGGTAGGGTTAAAAATAACGAACCACACAAACACAAAGAACTTAAATGGATGGCAATTAATGAATTAGGATCCCATGATCTATCGCAATCCACTGTAGAGTTTTTAAAACTATTAAAATAATTATCTACCGGAGTCGATACTCCGGTAGATGTGTTTTTTTTTTTACATGGTTTCGAGGTATTTCATAAATTCTGATAACTCAAAATTCTTTTGTTGTAACTTTAAAATATTACTTAAACTTGTTTTATTATATATTCTGTTATTTAAAACATTATTTAGAATAATGACAAAAAGAGCAGGGTCTTCTAAACTTGCAGTCATAAGTTTTCTTAAGTCTAATCCGAAAACTATTGTAGTAGCTGTAATTATAAATGTATCTTTTGTTATGTTAGATAATCTTGTACCATATAATATTTTATCTATAAACTCCATAAAACCATCTACATTAATATTTTCAATATCGTTGTCACCGATAAGTCTCTCTAAATCATTAATCTTATTAACACCTAATGTGCATTTTGCAGCGAATATAAGTCTCTCTTCTTTATCACCAATCCCTACCAGACATGCACCGTAATAAGCGAGTAGTATCCTAAAATTCATACTGTCATCTTGGTTAGCTCTAAAATTCTGAGTTATATGAGATGAAATAGAACCTGACCATATTTTTATTAATTTAATTTTAAAATCTAAAAGAATTTCTTCGGCGTCGAACTTGTTCATCAATATCTTAACATATTTTAACATACTATCAAATGCTACACGGTTTTGAATCATATCGTCAAGATTATCGATTCCGTCTAAACGATGTTTAACCATAGTTCGTATGTCTATAAAAATAAATTTCTTACCTGTCACAGCCGTGTAAACAACAGGTATTATAAATGGAAGTATTGATTTTTCATCTTCGTTTTTACCTGTTATGAAAACTACTCTAGAGTTTTCACTTTTTAAATAGTCATATGTTAAATTTTGATTATGTCTATATAATTCCATTAAGTCATTTCTAAGTCTATCTTGAGATTTTTTATTAATTAATAGTGTAAAATTTTTGTCTGCTTCTAAAAACATAAGCTAGTCCTTTTAGTTAATTTCGTCAAATTAATTGACAAACCTAAACTGAAAGGGAGAATATGGCAACCATAACTATGAATGAAATACTTATTTTAGGTATGCGTGAAGAACATACATATACACATTATCAAGCTAGTTTTAGTTCTGATTTTTCTGAACTTATACTAGATGTTGAAACCAATAAAGATTTGCATAAATACTCTTTTCATATTTTTGATAAAGATGGTAAACACTATATAGGCAATAAACCTGTTTATACTAGATATAGAATTAAATACGGAGACACATACGGTGATTGGATAGAGTTATCTGCAACAAAACGTTCGTATGATTTACAGAAGAAATATATGGAGAACCTACTAAGACTAACAACAGTTAGACCATATGTAACTAACTTTGGAATAAACTCTACTGCTCTGTCTGGTTTTGAAGATGATAAAGATATTAAAGTAGAGATTACTGGATTAAATAATTACGACTCTGCACGTATAGAGAAAAGAAAATTTAAATTAAATAAACTAATATATGGTAAAAAAGTATACATAAGTGATGACGAATATGATCTCGATATAAAAAACGAGACAACTTTTGATGAATATAATAATGTTGATCATAACTCATTAGATATTGATGATGATGATAAAGAGATAGATACATTTTGTGGATTTATAGAAGGTGAGTGTATAGAGGATAATATATCGTATCTTCGCGCATATATACATACCGATGACGACTATGAAACAGGTTTAAATAAGAACGACAATGGATATCTTTTACCGTCTAAAGGAGGAAGTAAAGAAGAGAAGATTATTCCTGATTCTGATGGAAAATTTAACATAATGTTTCACGGTTTTAATGGTGGAGATATTTTGATAAAAGCGTTCGACAGTAACGATAATGAACTTTTACCTATCTGGTATGAAGACAAAGTTTTTGATGATGTATATACAAATATAAGATCTACACTTTATGTAGTCACAGATACCGAATATAAGATAAGTGAAGTAAATACTATAGACGTTAATTATCCTTATGTGTATTTTAAAAACCGAGATGAAGATATAAAATTTGTAGAGACTGAAGATGTCAGTGATGAAGATGATAAAATTTTATTAAGTAGAATATCAACCAAAAATCAAGGTGCTATACGTAGTTATATTGTACCTGAAGATGATGACGCGTATGATACATTACATGATAGAGTTTTTAGTTATGATCAAGCAATGTATCTTTTAGCTCTTAAAGCATATGGTTTTCATGAATATAAGAATGATGCTATTAAAGCTACTAACTGGCTTATATCTACACAACTTGACGATGGTAGTTTTAGATTTTCTACTAACACCACGGGTGAAGGTGATAAATACATACGTAACGGTAATGTATGTTGGATACTATTCGCACTTGCTCATATATATGATAGCGAAATTAAAAATGATATAGACGGACTGAAAGATAGTATCGAAAAATGTTTAGAGTTTTTAAGATCAGAAATAGTAACTGAAGACGGTTATCAAAAAGGATCGATCCGTGGAGGACATGGTAAATATAACTCTGATGATACTTTTGATGAAGATTATGATGTTCCTTGGTGTGCTACAGAACATAATTTAGATTATTACCAGGCGTTAAAATTACTTAAAAGATTAGGTTTTAATGTTAATTCTGAATTTAATAGTGTTCGTGATAATTTAATAAAGAATCATTTTAACTATGATTATAAAACTTTCAGACAAGGAATAGCGTCTTCTACAGAATACGATAACGCTAGAGCATTAGATGTTTATAGCTGGGGTATATTTTTTCTAAGAGATGTATCATCTTTACGCGAGTATATAAATAATTCTATCAACAATATAGAAAACAAGTACAATGTAACTGACGATGATATCAATGGTTATAAACCATATTCCAAAGATGACGGATATAGTGAAGCTGAGGATGTCGTATGGTGTGAAGGTTCTATGGGTGTCGCTACAGCATACGGCATGATAGGTGACTTTGATAAATTCTATAAGATACTTAATAAATTTAAAGACAGATTTAATGGTAATTATATACCGTATGTTACTCGTGATGTTGACGCTTATGAAATGAGTAGTTTTCTTTGTGCAATAAGTTTGTCATGGAGTGTAGTCGCATATAATTTTGAAAAGATTTTTGATTATAACTATTCTAATCTCACAGATACAGCTATACAGAAGTATATAAATAACTTAACTCCTGAGGACAAAATAAAACTTAGAGAAGAAGTTAATAAATTTGACGTTATTTAAAAAAAAAAGGAATTTTATGAGTATTAGACTTGATGTAACGGGGTTATATATAGATCCTAATTTTGAACACAAACAAACAAAATATATAATAAGTAAAAACTACGAACTTAACGATATAATAGATAGTCATACATCTGAGAATAATGACGAACTTTATAGTTATACTTTCGAGAATATAGAACCTAGACACTATGATAAAATATACTATATGATTAAATTAACATTAGTTGATTCTGACAATAATGAATATGAGTTATCTGACGGTGTTTTAGAATCTAACGTTTCCTCTCAGACTACAGGTGAGACATCAATGATAAAAACACCAAAAATAATAGGTACATTAAATAATATTAGCGGTCATAATATATTAAATGTAGAAATTATTGATAGTAAAACATACGATGACGAAATAATAAAATCCGAATTATACCTGAAAGATTTGACTGGCGAAACACTTTATTATAATAATAAAAAAGAAAATATAGATACGTATAGTATAAACTGTAATAGTTTCTCTAACAAAAATTTCATAATTGAATCTAGGTTTAGCAGTAAAAACCACATGTCTTTGTCGGCTAGAAAACTTATTCTAAATAAGAAAGATGAAGATTTTTTATATTTAATTAGTAAGAATTACATATATAATCGTGTATCCAATACATTGTTTTTAAAGGTTTCAAACGCGTCTGTTGGAATGATAGATTTTTATATTTACGACAAGTTAACTAGACAGTTAATTGCTGATAAACACGCAGTAGTAGTACAACGAGCATTCGAAACTTTTAAGTTAATATTTAAAACGAATTTTATAATTAACGCTCGACGATACACACTTGTAGCACATACTAGCTTCATGGATCTTACCGAACGTTTTGATGAAATAGAATTAATTGGTATAGATCAAAAATTTAAAAACAGTAAAAAAGATATATATTATGAAAAATTCAACCTAACTTTAATAACTAATAACAGAAATCCGTTGATTAATTCAGTTGGTTATACTAAGTTTTATAAAAATAGTCTTGTGGGAATTGTAGGACACTACAATCTTACGGGCTATGACGATGATAATAAAGTTATGAATAAAAATGAGGCATTTTCTTTAGGTTTAAATTATTTTACCAAAACAAATTTTGAATATGACAATAAAAACATATTTATACATTTTGTTAATAATTTAGATGGCGAACTAAGTTTAAAATATGTTAAAATATCTGACAATGAATCTAAAACGTTAGATGTTAATAAAAACATTTTAGATAATGGTGATCATTATATAGATCTATTTGAAATAGACAGTGTAGATTTTACTTTTATTATGGACGATGGTTCAGGATTTAAAATTTACTCTCAAGATAGAAACACTGGTGACCTTAATGAAGTCTCAGATACCATTGATGATCTAAGTGAGTATAGAGATCTTATAGATGTCGAAGACTCGATAGTACTAAGCACTATTACTATAGGTGATTATTATTACGCGTTTGCCAGAGGTCTTTTAGTAAAAATTAAAAAAGATACCTACGAAGTTGAAAAATATACTTCTGATGACACAAATATAGGCAACATCAGACTTTACGCATCTAATGAAAACATTATTATATGTTACAATAAGGACTTAACTAATACTGTAGAGATTTTAGAATTTAATACGGTTAATAAAAGTTTTGGAAAAACTGTAAAAACTGATTTTGATTTTAATAAGACAATACACTATATAAATAATAACGATGAATTATGTTTTTTAGTTTTCACAAATACTGGACATAAAACATATAAATTAATTTAAAGGATAATAAATGAAAAGACAAGTCATATTACCAGAAGTCACGCCTGACGATAATTTTAATCATCTTTCTACGGATTGGTTATACACTGAAGACTTAAATAGAGAAAATATAATAGATAGCGTGACAGATAGTAAGATATTTAAAAATGTTTGGTTTGTTGATAATCCAGTAGGGGTAAATAAAAATTACGTCTGGGTGAAACGAAATTACGATACAAACAATGACGGTATTGTTGACTCTAGCGACGAAAATTGGATAGGTCCGTTTGAAGTTATACCTAACCCATTAAATAATGTTTTCGCTAACATTAATAGTAAAGTAGACGTTCCCGTTTTTAAAGATGTTTATATTAAAGATGATGTATTATATATAGAACTAAATTCTATGACACCAAATTTGGTCAAACATAACGATACGACATATATAGTAGAAAACATGAAAGGAGAAATTCTATATAAAAAAATACATAGTATTTCTAACCTAACAAAGTTAGATTTTAATATAAACAACTATGAGATATCAAAATATGAAGATTTAATTATTAAGGTTTTTTTTAGAAATTATAATGGTGTTTTAAGTCCTTTATCAGTTTACCATTTTGATGGAGAAACTGAATTAGTAGCTATAAAAAATAACTTCAGTTCTATTATCATAGAACTAGAGACTAAGTTAGAAATATTTAATAAGAACGGTAATACATATACTTTAGAGATATTAAAAGAAGACAACGAAATAGTTTTTACTAAAATAGATACTACAGCTGATTTTATTACGTTACCTAGATTCTTATTCAACATAGATGAGTTTTATACTTTTAACATAATTGTTGACAGCAAAATTGTTTTTAATAAAAACGTGAAAGCAAAATCATTTAATAGTTATAATAACTATATTGATTTTAAATTAGATCATAGTATAAAAAAATTTAATTCTAAAAATGATTTTACATATTCTTTAAGTGAACCGCTCGATAATAATGTTACATTATTTTATGTTAATGAAGAAAAAAAATTATATTTTTTTATTATAAACTTTGGCGAATCTAGGACTATTTATTCTAAAATATCATTCGATGACGATTTAGACAATAAAACTATTAACTTTATACACTTGAAAGATAACTTAGTTTGCGTTGAAGTATTTGATAAAAATGGCGTAAAAATAAATTATTTATTACATTATAATATAGAAAATTTCTCTGTTAGGTTAGTAAAAAGATTTACATATGAAAACACTAGTCTTAATAAAGTATCGTTTAGTCATAATGTATTTAACGTATATAATGGAAATCTGTATAGTTTGGAATACATAGACGAAAAAATATATCTTGTATCTTTTAATATAGATGAAGAAACCAAAAGGATTATGACAGAGTTACCAGAACAAGATTCTGATAATTACATAATAAGTTATATAGATTACGAGAATATTTTGGTTACATCAAGTAGCAAAAATGATAACGATGAGTTTTGTGGTGTATATATTTTTAACTTAAGAAAAGAAAAATTTAATAGTATCGATTCCTTTCCTGAAGAATACGAGGACAGTAACTTATCTTCGATACAGTTACCGAACAATAAGATACTATTTCTTGATGTGTCAGGGAAAAATGAAAACTATCTATTATTCGATAAAGAAACTTTATCATTTTCATCTGAGGATAAAGATGCCGATTATGAATATGGAACCAAAATTTATATAACAAATTTAAATGAGATAATAACCGACAGAAACTCGGACGACGGTTATAACTATTTTACATAACAGAGTCTTTAAGACTCTGTTATTTCTTTTTTAATATTAATTGAATTTTATAATTCGTATTTTTGTACAAAAATATATTTTAAAATAAAAGGAGTAAGTTATGATAATAACTGCTACCCCGGGTAACTATACGTTCGGTACTAAAGATGAGAGTTGGAGAGAAGTTCCTCCTATGCAACCTGCTAGACCTCAATTTTTACCGTTAATGTTTTTTATGGGTGAGAAAGGTACATTAGAAAAAACTACGGCTAACTTTGCTAAAATGATGCAAGTCTTTGGTTCTAAAACATTTGACAAAGATAGTAAGTTCTATAAACATTCGCAAATATTTATGGAAGGTATCTTTTCTAAAGCTGGTCTAGTAGAAGCTGAAAGAGTTGTGGATCCTTCGATAGTTGTTAAGTCGAATATAACTATATGGATAGACATCGCTTTGGACGATTTACCGGAATATGAGAGAACACATGAAGGTAAATATATTTATGACGAGAACGGTGAAGCTAAAACGACAGACGACACTATAGAAGGATATAAATATAAAATTTATTATAGTTTTGTATCTAATGATAACTATGATACTACTAAGTCTGGTAGAGATATTTATGAGATGGAAGTACAAGACGGTTTCATGACAGATAAAAATGACGAGTCTTCAACAATGTATCCGTTGTTTACATTTATCGGTAGCTCTATAGGTTCAGTTCTCGATAAAGAAGGTTTCACAATCGAACCTTTGGTTGGTGATAAAGTAGATGAAAACATGCTTAATGAACTTAAAGTTTTTCCTTATATGTTCAAAAGATACTCTACATACACTGGAGTAAGACAACCTGTTGACAATATCTACGGATCTAATGCTGTTAAATTTACTCTTAAAGATAACGTAAGAGACCCACTAACTAAACTTCCGTTACAACTAGATAGATACTTACCTAAATACTGGGAGAATAAGGATGATATTACAGTTCCAGCGAAATATAGTGATTTTGAAGAACCTATTGTTTATTACGATAACATAGAGACTGTTTCTAACATCCTTTTCGAAAAAGAGGCTGACTATGTCACAACTGAGATTAAAACATGGGACGATGGTTTAGACGCTGCTACAGTAGAGTGGTTTGACTTTGAAGCAGATGAAAATAGAGCGTATGTTGGTCAGGATCTTTTATTTAATATCTTAACAGGTATATCTACTAATAAAGTTCACTACTTCACGTTTGTTCATAATAATGCAGTTGTTGCCACACAAGAGAATATAACTGACACAACTATATCTGGTTCTGTCACTATATATCTGAAAGGTGGAGATGATGGCGATACGTCTTATGAAATGTTTGAAAAAGTAGTAAAGTCTAAACTTGATAGATATTTAGATAGAGATTCAATGTTTAATGAGCAATCGTTAAATCCTGAGAGTTCAATTATCGATAGTGGATACTCTATGGAAGTTAAGTTAAAAATGGCAAATATACTAACTTATCGTAGAGATATCGTACCGTTGATTGGAACATACATACATAACGATAAAAATAAAACACTGCATCTTGATGAAGAGATAGCTCTCTTAACAATGATTAAAAATAGGTTTAAACTTTTCCCTGAATCTGAGTATTTCGGAACAGAGCAGGCTAAAACTATAGTACCATTAGCTAGTGGTTTTATTATAGATAATGAATACCGGTATAGAGTTTCGTATCTTTATGATCTTGTCCTTAAAATGACAGAGATGATGGGTGCTAGTAACGGTAAGTGGAAAGACAATAAAATCTTTAGTGGTTTTAATCATAATGAAGTAAAATTCCTTAAAGATATTAAGATTGGTGATAAAGAAACTGTTCCTTATAGTATTAGACCTGTTCTTTGGAGAAATGGAGCTACTTGGGTACAGACAAAAGATAAGAAAACATATTTTACTCCGGCTGTACAAACATTATATGGTGATGCTACAAGCGTTCTAAATAACCCTGTTGTTTCATTCGCAATAGCTACAATTGAGAAAATTCATGAAGACTGCTGGGAAGAGCATTCTGGTACAACAAATATGACAAATTCACAGTTCAAAGAGAGTGTTGAGAGATACATGAATAATAGATTGAGCGGCATATTTGATAAAGTAGTATCTGCTAGATCAACATGTGTAATAACAGAGTTAGATGAAATTCTAGGTTATAGTTATCATCTTATTACTGATATAGAAGCTAACAATATGAAAACAGCTCAATATTCACACATTATAACAAAAAGAGCTACTGACAAAGGAGGTAACTAATGCGTTTGCCAAATGATCAAAGAATCGATAGAAATTATGATGGTTCAGAGTTAATAAGTCAAGGTTCAATCCTTGACCTTAGATATGGTGGTGAGAACGGATATATGCCTATAGTATCTGGACTATCTAGAGACGGACAGAAGTTTATTGAACTTCTTAACGCTCAACCGTATGTAAGTCAAAATTTAATACCTTTTACAATGTATTTACCAGGTTTTCTAGATTTCATGCCTAATAGTAACGTTTTAAAAGATACATTCATTTCACTGTTCGAAACTCATCCTGAGTCTATCGAAGGTATAGATGCACAACTAACTATTGAAACTGAAACAACAAAAATATCTAGAACTAATCAAGTTCTTAGAAGTGTGACTGGGTCTAATAGACCAGAATGTAACATAACGTATACTATAAAAGAAAAACACGGTAAGCCTGTTCAGAACTTTCTTGAGATGTATGCGAGATATGGTATTAGGGACGATATAACTGATAAACCTTTAGTTACTCTATTAGATACATTCCCTGATGATGCTGAGACACCTACACCAGCGGAACTTAGAGGATTCGGAACATTGTTCGTTGAACCGTCTTACGATCATAGAACTGTGGTTGACGCGTACCTAGTATTAGATCAGTTCATCACTAGTACAGGAGAACATACAGCTAAAATGTCTATAGAGGGTAATGGAGAGCTTAAAACATATACTATCGAGACAGGTGGGTACATGATATATAACTCTTCCATTAGAGAATTGGGACAGATAATGTTAGATAGAATGAGAGCTAATAAAATACATCCTGATACTGTTGTTAGTCCTATAGATCCGAATAACTTAGAGGCTGCTGTTAAAGATACACAGTTTAATATAGATGGCGCTGTTAAAAGAACCACTAAATCATAACATAGATACGACATATGTCGTATCTATAAGTTTGTTTTCGTTTTATAGCTATTAACATATTATAATATCGAAATCGGACTAAAGGTTAGATAATAAAAATTATCTTGAAGTAATGTGTAAAGGAGAACAAATGGAAAACAAAATATTAATATTTGAACAATTTCTAATAGGTTACGGTGTTGATATTAGAGAGTTTAAAGAGGCGTGTTTATATTCAGATGATAATTTTACTGTTAAGTCTATATTTAAAGAGCAAAACATAGAGACTTTTTTAAGAGATAACCGTAAAACTAGATTTATAATTGACGCTTTTGATTGGGCGTTAGTTATAAATACATTTTACTGGTCTAATCTTAATAATAATTGGATAAGGTTGTGTGAAAAACATATAGACGAAAATATCTATTTTGGATTTGGAATAGACTATTCTATCACTAGTGTATCTTACTTAACTATAACAGGACTAAAGATTAAATTATAAGAAGAATAAAAATGAAAAGTTTTATAAAGTGACTAGTTATTAATAGTAACCTACTATGATGTATGGAGAATCTATTAAGAATATAAATTTGACAAGGATCAAGGTTTTCAATTCCTACGGTAAATCATCGATAATAGGGATAGTTAAAGAAGAGTTCATAAAAATATCTTCTAAACTAACTACCAGATATACAAAACTATAGGCGATATAATAATAAAGTTATAAATATTACATCCGAAAAAAATAAAAGACTATATTATTACAATAGTCTTAACTAGACTATGAGACTTAACGACTGCTAGTGTCGTATAAGTTCAACTATATCGTGAGGTATAGAACTCAGATTAATCTCTACACCATTGAGATTGATCATAATTTAAAGGAGAATCAAATGGCTGAAAAAAGAAATAGTTGGAAAGAAATTTTAAGTGAGAAGTTAGCAGGGAGTATCGCAAGATACATCCTTAGTGATATAGACATGAAGATTGCTGGAGACATTGAGTTCGAAAAAAATAAAGAGTACGATGAGGACTCTCAACGATTGATCCATGAAGATGGTAAAGGTGAAATCAATTTAACTGTGTCTTTCGAGCGCAAGCTCAAAGACTAATCATTTAATAACAGAGTACTAGCCTCTGTTATTTTTTTTTTTGCTTAATCTGTCCTTACCATAAAAGTTGATCTGAAAAAAAAAAGATTACATATAATATTAATAGATTTTGATTAAATTTTTAGAGAGTCCGTACGGATTAAAACTTTCATAATAGGTCTAAATATTATGAATTATTTAAAAGGAGAAAATTATGACAAAAGAATTAAAATTAAAACTAAAAGAAAAATACGAGGTAATTGGTAGTAGTTGTAGAGAAGACCTTGAATCTGTTAAAAAGTCTCTTCTTAGAGACGAAAGTTTTACATCTTTAGAGATCGTAGAGCTAATTGACTGGATAAACGAGATCCTATCTCACAGGGAAGATGGCATGAAACGTATGTTAGACACAAAAGGGTTAGAACCCGGGAGTAGTCCTGAAAAATATAGGAGATACGATTCTTGTCCGTTTTGCGGAGGAAGAAAGAGAATCGAGTCTGTTAGTTGCATACACTGCATCAACAAACAACCGTCGAAGATAGCTTGGCGAAAGCAGGAGACGGAATACCGAGATCAACAGTGGATCAAGAGAGCATTTGAAGGACGTTGGAACAACCGTAAAGATGTAGATCTTATGGACAAACATTATTATCAAGGAGGCTCACCGGGACTTGGAAAATAGTCCCGATATATTTTTTTTTTATTTTATATCATTTATAACTAACTCTAAACTCTTATTTCCGTTATATTGTTTAAAGTTTAAACTAGCTAAAACCTCTATCTCTTGATACTTTTTCTTATTTAATCTACTATGTCCTGATCTTGGATAAAATCCTTTTATAACTTTACTTCTATCTTTTGTTAGGATTTCAACAGCATGATGTAATGGAGGTCTTCCTATCGGAATAACTTTATTTAATATTCCTGTTGTTTTCAATATAGGTTGTCTGTAATCCATCCCAAATGGTCCTACTTCATTTATCTTGCTGATAACTGTCTCTGTTAAATACTCCATAGGTATTTCAAAGTCATAAAATTTAGTATCTTCTATCTCTTCAATGTTGTCTAAAGATTTTAAAACTACATCATCAAAGATTCTCATAAAATCTTCTATCTTCTCTTCTCTAATAGTACAACCTGCCGCACCAGCATGTCCTCCTTTTCTTAAGAAAATATCTTTATCTATATGCTCTATCTTATCAAATATTTCTTTTAGATTTAAACCTTTTAAAATAGTTCTTCCACTTCCTGTTAAGTCTCCGTCTTTATTTAGAGTAAAAGTTATTGTCGGACAGTTATATCTATCTCCTATTGTTTGGCTAACTAATCCCGCAACACCTGGTCCTTTTGGAAGTATAAACACTTTTGTATGTTTATATCTATAAAGTTTAGCTGTCAGATTAACATAAGATATCATTTCAGATTCTAATGTCTTTCTTTCATTATTTATGTCTACTAATTTTTTTAGTAAAATAAGACCTTTATTAGGATCTCTAGCTGTTAAAAATTCAAAAGCTAATCTAGGCTTGCCTAATCTATTAGCAGCGTTAATAATAGGTGTAAACGAGAATGATAAAACGTTCTCATCAAAATATTCAAGTTTCATAGAATCCTTAACAAGTACCCAACAAATCTCTTTTGTTTCATTAAGAAGTTTTAGTCCTTTCTTTAACATATATCTATTAATAGGTTCAAGAAGATTCATACTATCTGATAGTATAGTATTAGCCATAACAGGATAGATACTATCAAGATTATCTTCTTTTAAAAGAGTTCTATTATTCTCTTTAAAAAGATCATAGACTCTTAACATGACTAGAAAGATAACTTGACAGCCGGAAATATTATATTTACAAAAGTTGTCTTTTATAGGATTTACAAAAGCATTAGCATTAATAAGTCTACCTGTATTAGGTAAACTATGATGATCTGTAACTACTACTTCTATGTCGTTATCTCTAAGTATTTTAAATCTAGCATCATCTGAACTACCATGATCAGCTGTAATGACTAAACCTATAGGTTTTTCTTTATGTAACTCTAAAGTTCTTCTTATCATCTCATCGTTAACTCCATTACCAAATTTACGCTCATTAATAATAGTAGTGAATTTATCTTTTGGATGGTTAAAGTAATTTAAAATAGCTCTATCTATGACATACGCAGAAGATACTCCGTCACAATCTGAATCTGTTATAGATAGTATATTAGAATTATTAATTAAATGTTTATAGATAATTTCAGAAGCTTCTTTAGATTCTTCTAACTCATCTAAACGATTTAGAAATTCACCTGTTGGGTTTAAAATAGAATCTAGATTAGAATAATCAATATCTTTACTAGCTACGAATTCAGCTATAAAATTCATATAACCTCGTTTTATCATTTCGTCAAAAACAAGTCTATTAAAAGGTCTTTTCTTATACATAATTTATCCTTTATATTTATCAAGTAATTT
>Ga0256828_1000142_pt1 | contig 48322 bp, 55 predicted proteins | sample CV88metaG_FD_185993 | JGI IMG/M metagenome (GOLD analysis project Ga0256828, IMG submission 185993) | Hydrothermal vent microbial communities from East Pacific Rise, Pacific Ocean - CV88 | ecosystem: Environmental > Aquatic > Marine > Hydrothermal vents | place: Pacific Ocean: East Pacific Rise...
TATAACCTCTTTATAACCTCTTTATAACCTCTTTATAACCTCTTTATAACCTCTTTATAACCTCTTTATAACCTCTTTATAACCTCTTTATAACCTCTTTATAACCTCTTTATAACCTCTTTATAACATAATTACACCAAAATTAAATACAAATAGGAGTTATTATGAATCAAAAAACAATTACTAATATATTAAATTCTGTTAATTTAGATACTTGGATAATAAGCGACACACACCTTGGGCATAAAAACGTATTAGATTTCGAACCAAACAGATTAACTAGAATGCTCATCGATGGTTATTTTGCTGATGAGCATGATACATGGGTGGTAGATACATGGAATTCTATTATTAAACCAAATGATACTGTTTTACATTTAGGTGATTTTGCTTTTAAAGGAGTAAATGATTTTATTAAGCGACTTAATGGGAATATTATTTTTGTTCTCGGCAATCACGATGATAAACCTAAAGCACAAAAATGGAAAGGGTCAAATGTTTTGGATGGATTTTATTTTTATTACAATAATGAAATTTGTAAGATAATGGATATAGATGATCAGTTATTTAGTGGGTTTATAAAAGAATTAGGAAATATAAAAATTTTATTCAGCCATTATCCAGTTTTTCATAATTGTGAATATGATAGAAAAAATAAATTAATTAACAAAAGAATTAAATTATTAGAAAATATTTATATTTCACACAAATGCGAACTCAATATACATGGTCACACACATTCAATTAATAGCACATTTGATAACTCTAGAAATGCATCACTAGAAAACATAGATATGAGACCACAAAAAATTAGAGAAATAATACTAAACAATCATCAACATAAATTTAATTGGAACATTTAATTTGGTTGTGTTTAATTTGAATTACATTATTAATTCATAAATAAACAACAATTAAATAAACTTATAAAATTAGGAGTTATAAATGATTAAACAAAAACATATAAAAAGTATTATTGAATCAATTAAAAAAGATTCAATATCAGAAGCTTCATTTAGCGAAAATAAAGTTAAAAAAGTGGCTGATTTACTTTCAAGTATTCTTGGTAAAGATCTTGGTGGTGATTTTAAACTACTTGGTGGTTCTTTAGGTTATGAAACATTTAAGAAAAAAGGATACGGCGAAGGTAAAGGTTTCAAATACATAAATAAATCTGGTAACATGATTCGTTTTGGGTGGTTAAAAAAATCTAAATCACAATTTTCAATTAATGTTGTAGATTTTTGGGATGCTTCACAAGGTGCAGAGTGGTCTAAACCATCAATTACTATTAAATTAGAAGATTGGATGAATATAGTAGATGTTGTTTCAGAATTGAAAGATGTATTAATTCATGGTGATGATTCTATGTTGACAGTTAAAGAAAGTATAGATGAATCTAATAAAATGAAATTATTTGAATCTGCTCCAAGAAAAATGATAGCATATGCAAAATCAAAGGATGTTGAATATGAAGGTGAATCGGAACATAAATTAATTAAAAAACTAAAAGATTATGGTGTTTGGAATGCTGATGAATATAAAGGGTTTAAAGTAACTAAAGGCGAAGTTGAAAAAAATTCAGGTGAAGATTTATTTAAAGAAGCTGAGAAAAAACTCAAAACTCAAAAATATGCCGATCCAGATTTAGTATTTGATGATATCGAAAAATTAACTAAAGTTGTTGCACTTGGTGCACAAAATGCTCTTATTGTTGCTGGTATGGCTGGTATTGGTAAATGTTTAGGTGGTGGAACTCCTATAAAAACAACATTAGATAAAAGCGCACATACTATACAAGATATTTTTGAAATTATTGCAAAAAATGAAGATCATGAATTTAAACTATATGAAATGTATACACCTCAAACTGATATTTTTGTTCTTGATGAAAACGGAAAAGATGTAAAAGTTAATGGTATGATAGTTAAAAAAGAACCAACGGTTGATTTAATTACTAATATTGGGGTTCTTCGTGTTGCTGAGGAACATGCACTACAAGGTGAATTTTCACAAGTATTTGTAAAACAACTCAAAAAAGGTGATAAAATTTACAACACCAAAGAAGGTTTAGTTGAAATTTTAAATATTATGAAAGGTGATAATTCATTTGTTTATGATTTATCTGTTGATTCAGAAACACATTTATATCAAGATTTTTATGGTTATGTTCACCACAATACATTCCATGTTGAAAAACAATTAAATTCAATGTTAGGTTCTCCAAGCGGACCAGATGCAAAATGGAGATATAGACAAGGTGCTAAACTTTCACCAATGGGTTTATATGTGGATTTATTTATGAATAAAGATGATATGACTATTGTATATGATGATTCAGATTCAGTATGGTCTGATAAAGATTCAATTAATATGCTTAAAGCTGCATTAGATACAAAAAAAGTTAGACAATTAACTTGGACATCTCCAAGAACTCAAAATGTTGAAATGCTATCACCAGAAGAAAGAGAAGAATATTTTGAGAAATTATATACTGCTTTAAAAGAAAAACCAGAAGATGTTGGTACAAAAATTAAATTACCAAATACATTTGAATTTACTTCAAGAATTATTTTTATATCTAATCTTGCTGCTTCTAAATTCGAAGGTGGTGATATGGGTGCTATTGCTTCACGTTCTTTATTTATGAATATTAATCTTACGAGAGAAGATGTTATTAAAAGAATCGAAAGTATTTTACCATTTGTTGAACCAGATATTCCAATGGATTTAAAATTGCAAGTAGTTGAGCAATTAGCACAAGGAACAAACCATTTAACTATGCGTGCTGTTATTGCTGGTATTGCTGTCCAATCTGCAGGATTTAATGATTGGGAAAGATTAGCTAAAACATATGCTGGAAGTTAATTAAAAGAGTTGGTATTTACCAACTCTTTATAACTGAATATAATTTCAGTTATATGTCATCCAAATAATCTTATAATATATTATATAAAAAGAAACAAAAGATTAAAGGATTCAAAAATGCAAACTTCAAACCAAACTTCAAACCAAACTTCAAACCAAACTTCAAACCAAACTTCAAACCAAACTTCAAACCAAACTTCAAACCAAACTTCAAACCAACCAATTCTAAAAAGAAATATTAAAGAAAATCAAACAGTATTTTATTTTAGACCAGCGAAAGCTTATATCGGAGAAATAAAAGGTCTTAAAAATAAAATTATGGAAATGCAATTCTCACATATTCAAGGTGGTGTTACATATTTCAAATACAAAAATTCATGGAAAAGAATTTACGATGGTATTAAAGGTAAATTGTATCACACACAAGAGGAAGCAGAAAAAGCCCAACAACAAATTATAAACGAAGCAAAAAAAGAAGCTATTAGATTGGCAGAAAATGAAATTAAAAGTCTAGAAAATAGTATTATTAAACTTCGTTCTTAATGTATCTGTATTAGGATAACGAATTCTAAATTAAATTAACCATAGCCGAGCTATGCGGCGAATAACATATGCATAAAAGAATTATAAAAAGGTATAAAATGTTAATATATCATAAAACCAATGATAAGTTAAAAATTACAGAAGTAATACATGGAGTAAATTCTATAACAAGAACATTTATAATAAAGGATTTTTCAAAATTGCAAGAAAAAGATAAACAAATGGTATCGTCTCTTGCAAATGATGGTGATATTTATATAACTGGAGCTACCTTCAAAGATGCTATTTATAGCGGAATGATATGCAAAAGAACATCATTTTCTTATTATTTAGAAAATTAAGAAAATATTAATACAAATTATTATATAATTTATAAATCAAAAAATAAAGGTTTAAAATGAGAGATTTATTTAAAGATTATCAAATTAGTGAAGATTATAAAAATAATAATTTTATATTATCATTATCAAATCAATATAAAAAATCCAATTTAACAAATAATCAAATATATGTTTTAAATAGCATTCTAGAAAAAGAGGAAGAAATAATTATTCCAAATTTTAAGAAATATTATGTTGTTAAAGAATATTTCAATAAAACAGATTATCATGGAGATTATATGATAGACCATAAACTCCTATTTATTGATTCATTAGAATCAATAAATTTAAATGAATCAATTTCAGATTATAATGCTGCGGATCACGGGGTGGTGATTGAACATAATAAATATGAAATAAAGGAAACTTTATTAGTTACAACAAAAATGGATGTTTATGTTTATTATTATGATTATAAACAAAAAGTTGATCATATTTTGGAAAGATTGGAAAAAAATAATTTTAGAAAAAATAAAGTAAAATATGATTATATTAGAGCAATTAATTCTATTTATGAAGGTTGTCCTAATAAATACATATTAAAGAAAATATTTTTCAAGTATTAAATTTTGGAAGGAAACTATTAATGAATATAAATAATGTGAAGAATATAAACACAGAAATTATAAATATAAATTATGATGGAGAAATAACTCTTAATATTAATAAACATAAACCATCAATGTTTTATAAATGCAATATATTAAACATTGATGAATCTAAACCATTTGTTCAAATTCAATTTTTTATAACAATATTTGAAAAAATAGTATATTATATTTTACAATATAAATTTCAAAAAATTATATTGGACAATCGAATAGAATATTATTATGTATTAGACGGTTGCGAAAATAAATTTAAATCAATAATGGAGGGTGTAATTATATAAAAGGAAAAGAATTATAAAAGGTTAAAAAGGAATAAGGTTTATATAAATTAAAATATGATAATTTATAAATAAAAAAGAAATTTATGTATATACATAAAATATAAAGGAAAAAATTATGATTACACTTACACAAAGAAACAGCGAAAAAACTATTAATTTAGAAAATGTTAGCGTTATTGCTATTGAAACTTCAAAACAAAAGGTTATTTTTAACTTTATGAATTCTATCAATAAATTTGGAAGAAAAACACCTGATTATGCATATCTCACATATGAAACAGAAGAAGATGCATATAATGCATATAATAATATATTGGAAATCGAATTTATTAGCAATGAATTTTTTATATCATCATTTAATGACTCCATTGTTAATAAACATTCTATTAACACAATTAGCATTAGAGAAGATAAAAAATTAATTATTTTTAATTTAAATTTTCCGGTTAGTGGTGATAATAAATCATCTATTTCAAAATCAGTATTTTGGAGCTATAATACAGATTTAGATTTTATGGAAGATAAAAAATTAATATTAGATTCTATAGATGAAAAACATTATATTGATTAAATACAACTTTAAAGTTCAATAAACAAAATAAACAAAATAAACAAAATAAACAAAATAAACATAATAAACATAATAAACAAAATAAACATAATGGAGAATTAAAATGGTAGAGACAATAGAAACAATTGCTAACAACGAAGAAGTAATGGATATTTTTGATTATGCAAAGCAAATTATTGCTGCACAAATTGAAATTAAAGCAATTCAAGATGACATCAAACAAATTAAAAAAGATGCTAGAGATGAGGGTGTATTGGTTAAAGAGATTGATGCTGCTATCTCACAGCTTAAAAAAGAAGCAAAACAAATGCCTGGTGAAGCAAGAATTACCGAAGAAGTTTTAGAAAAACTTCGTGATAATAATGATATTATGAATTCGATTTCATTATTGGTATAAAAAATAAAAAATAAATGTGAGGGTTAAAATCCCTCACGAGGAAATAAAATGATAATAATAACAGTTCAAGAGGCTGAAGCTTTGCTTTCACATTTTACATATAATTATAAAACAAAGAATGGTTGCAATCCATCAAGATATGAAGCAAAAAAATATTTAGATGAGTTAATGATAGATAAAGGTATTAAAACAAATATTCCTAATCTCATAGAAAATTTAGTAAACATAAACTTAGCGTCATAAACTTAGTGTAACATCAATATAAATTTATTATAATTATCTAAATACTATAATAGCGTAAATACTATAATAGCGTAAATACTATAATAGCGTAAATACTATAATAGCGTAAATTTATATAATTCAGTAGTTTGTCATCTAAATAATCTTATAATATATTATATAAAAAGAAATAAAAGATTAAAGGATTCAAAAATGGATAAATTAACAATAACTGAGTTTTTAACCAAATGGGATAATAACGAATTTGATTCATCAATACCTTCTATGATTGAAGCTGGTTGGTATGATTGGTTTTGCGAAGATAAATCACTTTTTAATAGAATTAAAGAATTAGTCCCAAAAATTAAATTTATGGTTAAAGAACGATATGTTAATCCAAATGAGTGCTACGTATGGTTTAAAAATAATTGTCCAATGAATGGATCAACTTACGACGACTTTAGAATTTCTAATATACACACTGATGAAAATATTCTAGGTTGCGCACCTACTAGTGGTCACACAAGTTGTAAAGGGGTGGCTTCACTATGGTTTTTCCCTAAAAATGAAGGTGGTTTCAAAACATTTATTGAACCTCTTGGATGGGCACAAATGAAAAAAGATCTTAAAACACAAAAATATGCACAAGTTAGAGATTTATGTAATCCTAACCCAAGGAAACAATAATGAAATTTATACCTTATTCATTTTCAAAAATTAGTTCACACCAAACATGTCCATTAAAGTTTAAATTTGATTATATAGATAAACTTGGCATTTTTCAAAAATCTAAAGCTTTAGAAAAGGGCTCATTTGTTCATAAATGGTTAGAAAACAAAGGTTTAGGAAAAGACGAAAAACCATCATTTAAATTTACACTTTCTTCAAAAGATGAAGTAAAAGAATATGAAGAAATTTACCATAAATTTTGTTCTTCTGAAATTGGACATAAATATTTAGACCCACAAGCTATTGGTGTCGAAATTGATTTTGGTGTTAAATACCAAAACGGTAAATTTACTACTACATCATATTGGGATAAAAGTGCATTATTTAGAGGAAAAATAGATCATGCATTCATGTTAAATGATGAGTTATGGTTAATCGATTGGAAAACTGGTAAAGTTAATCCGTGGCAAAACAATTTACAAATTGATATGTATGCTTTGTGGGGATTTTTAAATTATCCTAATATAAATACTATACGTGGAGCATTTGTATATGTAGAACATTCTGAAGAAAAATTTATCACATATAAAAGAGAAGATCTTTCAAAATTAATGAAAAATGTAGCATCAGTAATAAGAAACATAGAAACTGATGATACTTTCGAAAAAAAGGAATCACCTCTTTGTAATTATTGTGCATACAGAGAAAAAGGTTTATGCGAACCAGAAACTGGTTCAGAATTTGCATCAAAATTTATGAAATATAATTAAGATATAAACACAAATACAAAGGATTAAAAATGCAATATATCGGAAATTCACAATGGGAACATTATTTATCATCAAATGAGAAAATTATATTAACAACACAAGATTTATTAGATATGACAAGTGAAATATTTGAACAATCATCTCAGCAAAATTCGGAAGCTCAAGACCTACGCCGAAATATAATCATAGAATATAAAACTAAAAGAAATTTAAGAAAAGGCAGAAAATATTAATATATCAAATATTTTCCGCAATTTTCCATCTATTATTACCACATTCATCAATACTTAAGGATAATAATCTTATAATATATTATATAAAAGGTTAAAAGGATATAAAATGGTAAATCTTACAAAAAATGAGAAAAGGTTTTTAACAGATTATTTAGAAAATAATGGTTGTGGAGCTTTAACACCACAAGAATTATTAGAAGATAATTTTAGTTGTTTCAGCATACAAGCAGCAGAAGAAGAACTAACTAATTATACACCAAATCAAATTAGAGGTTTTTTATCTAGTCTAATAGAAAAAGATGTTTTATGGTTTGAAGAAAGAGATGCATACAGAGTTTTAGATAATGATGGGCTACAACCATCTTTATATTGGGTTTCAGATGAATTTTTAAAAGATTTGCAACCTAATTTAACTTTTAAGGATAACCTATGCAATTAATATTATTAACTCAAAATGATTTAAAAAATGATGATTTTATATGTGATCATGATTTAAATTCATATAAAATAGATTTTAAAAAAATATTTGAAGCTGATATGGTTATCACTGTATGTGAAACTCATTTTAAAATTCATAAAAATAGATACCAATTATCTACAGATGAATTAATTCCAAACGAGATATTATCAGATTATTTATTGAATATATTAGGAATAAATTATGAAAATATATTTGAATAAAAAAATTACTAATTTATTATTTGGTGTTAGTTTATTTATAACACCAATATTAGGTGCTGATGATTTAAATCATAATTTAAAATATGTTCTTAAACCAATATATACTAATTATAGTTCGCAGCAAATACAAAATTTGCAAATAGCATATTCGATAGGTAAAATTACAAGAGCAGAAGATGGGACAACATTCGAAAAAACATTACCAAGTATAATGTTGAGAGAAAGTTCAGCAAAAAATAATATTATAGGCGATGATAAAAATAAAAATGGCTCAAAAAGATCATTTACTGATTCTTCGCTTGGTGTAATGCAAGTAAGAGTATCAACAGCTAGGGAAATATCTAAAAAAGTGACTGCAATGAATTGGGTAAATAAATTATCAGATCATAAAATAGCAAATATGTTAAAAAACAACAATCAATTCAATATATTAATTGCTGCGCATTATATAAGGATAAATTACAATTTATCATTAAGAAGAAAGTATATAGATCCTATCTTTAAAACAATATCACGTTATAATGGAGGTTGGCATAATAAAACATATTACTCGAAAGTAATTAAAAATATGAAAAGCATAAAAAAATTAATAAAGAAAGGTATTTTAAAATAAATCTTAAAAAGGAGAAAAATATGGATTTCAATAAATTAAATGAAGTGTTAAAAAATTTAGTTAGCATTAAACATATTATGGATAGCGATGATATTAAAGTATATAATTTTATTATGACATTAGAAGCAACTACTCATAATATTAATTTAGTGAAGAAATTTAGTGATGATATGATGAATAAATACATCATCTAAATTAAACACAAATTAAACACAAATTAAACACAAATTAAACACAAATTAAACACAAATTAAACACAAATTAAACACAAATTAAAGGAATACAATGTTTACAAACAAAGATGGTAATTTAAAAATTGGAAAAATTATAGCATATGCTATTGGTGGTCTGCTAACTTTTAGTCTTATTATGGGAAGCTTCTATATTGTTGGTGGTACAGAATATGCTGTTGAAAGAACACCAAGTGGAGAAATGCAAGGAGTAGTTGAACCAGGAATTCATTTTAAAGTTCCTTTTTTATCTAGTGTTCATTTTTACGATCAGTTTCAAACAGTGGCATATGTGGACGATGAAGACGGTGAAGGTGTTGGCACAATGAAAAGAATTAATTTTGCTGATACTTATGGTGGCTATGTAGGTGGAACTATTAGGTATAAATTATCTAGTAATCCAGATTTGTTAGTAGAAATGCACAAAGCATACGTTAATGAAAATAACCTAATTGAAAGTGGTTTAAAACCTATTTCAAAGCAATTACTTGTATATACAGCAAATCAGATTACTGGTGAAGATTTTATGCAAGGTGGACAAAACGAATATCAAATTCGTGTAGAAGATCAAGGAAATAATGGTTTATATATTACTAAACGGGAAAAGATTTTAGTTAAGAAAAATACATCAGATGTTGGCTTAAAGGATCAGAATCCACAAAAAAGACCACAAAGAGATTCTTATATTTTTAGAACAGTTATTCAAAAAGATAAAAATGGCATTCCTTTAAGACAAGAATTGCCTATTACAAAATATGGTATTAAGATTGTTCAAGTTACAATCGATGATTTTAGACCAGAGAAAAAACTAAATGACTTTATCAATAGAAAGAAAGAACAGATAGCAATTCGTCAAAAACTTGTAGAAGAACAAGAAAACGAGAGACAGTCTGCAGTAACAGCTGAACTTCGTGGTAATCGTGAACGTATCGAAGCAAGACAGAAAATGTTAAAAGAAAAAGATGCTGCTGTTATTGAAGCACAAAAAAGAGTGGATTTAGAACAAAAAGAAGCAGAGCTTCAAATTGTGCGTAAGAAAAAAGAATTAGAAATTGCAAAGGCAAATGAAGGCATTCAAATTGCTAATGCCATCGCAGCTAAACACCAAGCACAAGCAATCGAATCAAAGGGGTTAGCAGAGGCTAAAGTTAAAAAAGCTATGTATAATGCAGTTAGAAAAGATGTATTAGTGTTAGAGGTGAAAAAAATTACAGAAGTTGCAAAATATAAAGCACTTAAAGAATCACAAATCGTTCTTCCAAAAACAGTAATTATGAGTGGCGGAAGCGGGAAAGATGCTAGTTCATCTTTAGCACAATTAACAGATTTATCTATTATGGGGAAAATTGACCAAATGGATAAAGAGAATAAAAATAAAAAAGAATAAAAAAAATAAAAAATAAAAAATAAAAAATAAAAGGATATAAAATGAAATTTAAGTTTTTAAATTTATTAACATTGAGCACATTTTTATTTATGGTTTTAGTAGGGTGTTCAAACCCTACTCCAAAAGAAAAATTAAATGAAAAACTAAATAATACTATTCAAAAAAATGAAAAATGTATGCAAGAAGGAGTTATTTCTCCAAAATGGATTTGTAGTCCACATATTGATGGTTTTTATAGTGGAGTTGGTGTTGCTGAATATTCGGTTGCTGGTATTAACCACATGAGAACTATTTCAGCAGCAAATGCCAGAAATGAAATTTCGAGACAAATTAAATTAAATGTAAAAAATAAAGTAGAATTATTTACTAGATCTACTGGAGCAAAAAATCAATCAATTGATAAAGTTAACACAGAAATAACTAAACAATTAACCAATATTGATTTATCAAATTCATATATAATGGATGTTTGGAGTGCCCCATCCGGTGCATATTACACATTGGTTGTTGTTAATAAAGATGATGTTAATAACCAGATTAGTAGCAACATCAATTCTAGTTATAAAAATGATAATGCTCTTTGGCAGCAATTTCAATCAAAACAAAGTCTGAAGGAATTAGAAAAAGATATAACAGAAAATTAATTTAAAAATTAATTTAAAAATTATATTTAACTTTGGGGTTTTAAAACCCCATTCTTAAGTATAATTAAAGTAGAATTATATTATAATACATACTAATACATACTAATACATACTAATACATACTAATACATACTAATACATACTAATACATACTAAACATACTAAAACAATATATGTTTATATATTTAGTCATTTAATTATTAAAATGGAATATAAAGGTTTAAAATGAAATTAACATTATTTAGAAGTAAAAAAACTAATTCAAAATTTCCATATAGTCCATATGATGAAGAATCAAATAATGTATTCGATTTTATAAGTATAGAAACTAACATAGAAAAAGCTATGGAATATATTAGCTCAGAATTTATATTAAACAGAAATTATAATATACCAACATTAACTAAATTATCACGAACTAAACGGGATTTGGAAAAATATTTAGAAGAAAGATTAGGTTTTGTTATATTAGATTTGGATAATATAACATCACAATATAAATTGAATAAAATTATTGAATATTTAAAATCAAAGGATTATTATTTTAGTTTAGCTCCAAGTAGAAGTTATGATGGTGTTAATATTTTCAACCAGAAAGGAATATTAATAGCTGATGGTTATAATAACAAAGCTAGTGCGCTTTGTATTTTATCAGAAATTAAAAAAGATTTGTTTGAATATTGTAAAGTCGATATATCTAGTTTAAATGAAGGAGCATTTCAAGCACCAACATATAAAGATGAAATTACAATTATTCATAAAGGCAATTATATCCCAACTTATGAAGTATTGCAACCTAAACCAATAACAAAAAATGTAAATGTTGACAATTCATCAAAGGTGTTAGATATTTGCTTAGAATATTATAGATTGAGTGGATTTGTGATAGAAAGCACCAAAGATAATATAATAAGTTTTTCACACCCTTCAGAAAAAACAAAAAAGGGGTATTTTTTATTTACAAATAATCCTTTTAATATGAAACATTTTAATCCAGATAAACAATTTTCTATTTTCAATGAGGTTAAGGATAGAAAGGCTGTTCAGGATTATTTGGAGGAAATTAATAATATTAAAAGAAAAGAAGTATTAGGTGGTTTAGGCACATCAAAATATCAGCTTAATATTGATGAGAGATATATTAAAATAACGCCAGAATTAACAGATATGGTTGATAAATGGTATAATGAATGTGGTATATTAAAAATTAAATCTGCTATGGGAACGGGAAAATCTTCAGTTATAAACTTAATAATTAAAAAAGCACATCAGGAATATAAACCAGTACTAATAATTACCAATAGAATAAGTGTTGCGAACGATTTTAAAAACAAATATAACATCAAATTATATAGCGATGGTGATTATAATATCGGTGACTCATTAATAGTACAATTAGAAAGTTTACACAAATATAGTTTAAAATATTTTGATGTTGTTATTTTAGATGAATTTATGTCACTAATGTTGCATAGCAGAAATAGTTTAAGTGATTATAGCAATTTAAACAAAGTTAAATTGCAATACAGTTTAACATCAAAAAGATGTGTGATTGCCGATGCTTTTTTATATGGTGCCGAAGATATGTTTAAAATATCTAATCCAGTATTTTGTATTAATAATTCATATAGAGAAAATATTAAAATAAACAGCTATGATGATATTAATACCTTTATTCATAATGTTATCAAATTTTCAAAATCGGAAAAAAGATATAATAGAAAAGTTACTGTTAGTTGTTCATCAAAATTAATATCAAAGGTGTTATATAGATTATGTGAAGAAAATAATCTAAAAACTATACTATTAAATTCTGATTCAAGCGATGAGGATAAAGTTTTAATATTTAAAGAATTTGAAAAGGAAAATCATGATTCATGGAATGTTTTTATTTATACACCAACATTAACTGTTGGAGTATCAAATCTGAATAATATTAAACACCATTTTCATTACGATGAATCAAATTCAATGGATGTTATTAGCTCTATTCAAATGATTAGAAGATCCAGAAAGGCTGAAAATATTCATTATTTGTTAGTAGAAAGGAAAAGATATTTACAAACATCATTAAAACATCTCAATGATGAAATTATATCTAACATTTCAAAATATTATATTAAAAATAAAAATTCATTATTAATAGATATTGATGAAAATGGCGATCCAAAACTTTCAACCACTGGTAATTTTATTAATATTGTAGAAATAATTTATAATATTTTAGAATCAAATCATAAACATAGCTTTGAAATTTTATTAAGTCATCAAATAAAAAATAAACCAATATTAAAGAAAAAACAAACTACAAAAATTAATATAAATAAATACAAGGAAATTATAAAAAATGAGGAACACAATGCTTTATTATCAGCATTAGAAAAATTAGATGAAATAAACTATAGTCAAGACGTTATTGATGATTTTAGAAATAGAACACATTTAATAACAGATGAGGATAAATTGCTTAAATTAATGTCCGAAATAAAACCACATCTGAAACACAACATTTCTGATGATGATTTAAAGAAAATAATTAATAGGGAAATTAAAACCAAATTTAATTATATCGGAAAACTTAAGAAATTAAATTTATTTTTAACAAAAAATGAATATGAAATAAAAGGAATTTTAAATCATATAATTAGCGAAAATATTACTAATAAATCACAAATAGAATTTTTCAATTATTTATTATCCATAAAATCTAAAAAAATACAACTAAAAAATAGATATTCAATAAATGAAATAAAGAAAATTGATAAATATATTAATTATAAGAGTTTTAAATCATTTATTCAAAAAATTGGTTATAGGAAAACCGGAAGTATTTATTCTATTACTCAAAAGATGATAGATGATTCTAAATTGGTAAAATAGTAATAAATTGGTAAAATTGGTAAAATTGGTAAAATAGTAATAAATAGTAATAAATAGTAATAAATAGTAATAAATAGTAATAAATAGTAATAAATAGTAAAGGAAAAAAATGATAATAGATGCAATATTGAATTCAGTGAACTTAAATACCAGATTTGATAAATTTGATAAAGTCACTGAATTTAGGTTAAAAAATTCAGTAATAGTTGCTATGGGTTTAGGAATTTTAAGTCCATTAATAGTTGTTCTTAAAGGTATATATTTGCTACCGTGGATTGTTGCTTTAATGAGCATAGTTCAAACATTAACAGTAAAACTAAATAAATTAATTTTAAAAAAATTTAATATTCAGGATATGTATAGAATCGGAATATTTATACATTTAGGTTTTATCATAAATAGTTCATTATATTTTATAAACCCATTATTTACTGTTTATGGTGATGGTATATTAGCTATTATGGAAGTTGCTATTTTTTCATCTTATAGTATAGCTCTAAATAATTATATAACCAAATTTTACCCAAAAAGTATGTCAGAATTTCAAATCACAAAAAATAGTGCTTGGGCTGATGGGTATCTAATTGGATTAACGGCTATAACGGTCGTTACATTCTGTTCAACATTAGAACATGGACTATTATTATTTATCGCTTTTAACACCATTTTTAGTGCGTGGCTTGTATATAATTGGAACTTCTTTAAAAATATAGATATGGATTTAGAAATTAAGTGAATATTCAGTGAATATTAAGAATAATATAATATAATATAATAATTAAAAACAACAAAGGAATATTATGGATAATTTAGAAAAATTTATTGAACATACTTGGTCAGTCAAAAAAGTGAATAATACACATCAGGAGTATTTTAGAATACCAACGGATCCATCTATGAATGAATTAGTTGATTGGTTTCAAACAGAATTTGTTTCTTTATCAAATTCCATGAAAAATTCTAATCATAGTTATAATGATAAACCAAACCCATTCCATTTAGAGGATTCTGTCTGGACGCATACAATGATGGTATGTATGCAAGCTGAAATGTTAAATGTTTCCAAAATTAATAAAATTTGTGCATTATTGCATGATATTGGAAAACCAATTTGCAGAACAGTGATTGATGGGAATTCAAAAAAACCAATATATAATGAAGCTGATTTACAAAAAAACAAAGATTTAGAAAATGAAATACCACAAAATGAAAAAAAGGTTCATTTTAGAGGTCATGAAGGTGTTTCATCCTATTTATCAATCGAACTTCTAAATGATTTATTATCGCGAGGTGTTATTGACTCAGATGAATTAATAATGTGTTTTAGAATTATATCTTTACATGGGATTTTATTTGATTATATTGATGAAGATGGTAATGAGAAAAAACCACATAAAATATTTGAAAAATTTAAAGCAAATGAATATAAATTATTTGAATATTTTATCACTCAGGTAAAATGTGATTCATTAGGAAGATTTTACAAAGCAAAAAATGGAAGAAAAAATTCCGCAATGAAATTAGGAACAGAAATTTACACAACCAATAGCTTTATTGAATATCATAAAAACAAAAATTCATCACTAAGCGAAAAAGTTGTAAAAAAATTAGAAAAAAGAGGTAAAATACCAAAATCTAATTCAATATTATTATATGTAGGGTTGCCTTGTTCTGGGAAATCTACATATTCAAAATATTTTAATGGGGAAATAATTTCCAGAGATGATATATTAATTGAATATGGCAAAGAAAAATACAATAATGGTGAATTTAGTAAAATTTTTAATATGTTAACTGATGAAGATCAAGAAAAAATTGACATCGAATACAGAAAAAGATTTGTTGATGCAACAAAAACCGAAAAAGATATTTTAATAGATATGACAAACCTAACAAAAAAATCAAGAAGATCAAAATTAAATCGAGTAGACGAAAGTTTTAAAAAACAAATTAAAATGTTTATTGTGCCATTACATACTTTATATGAAAGAAACAAAAAAAGATTTGCAGAAGAAGGAAAATTTATTAGAGATGAAGTGTATTTAAATATGGCAAAAAAATTTATTGTACCTACATATGATGAAGCTGATGAAATTGAATTTATTGTTTAAATTCAATTTCTAATAAAATTCCGAATTTTATCGGTATTTTATCGATATTTTAAGGTATATGTTATCTAAATAATCTTATAATATATTATATAAAAAGATTAAAGGATTCAAAATGATTATAATTGATTTAACATTAACCAACGGAGTAAAATTTTCATTTGTTATAAACGGAAATGTGGCATTTAGTGATGGATATTACCAAGATGGTAATCATAATAATGGTGGCTATAATGTTAAAGAAACTAGAGAAGAAATAAAAGCTCTTATTAAAAAAGAAATGGATGCATTAAAATAATTCATTGTTGAGGGATTATCCCTCAACAAATATATGCAATGATACTCAAATTATTGTTAAAGTTAGTGAATATTATTAAATTGCAAAGTTTTAAAGAACTACATTTAGTATTCTTTTTAATTTTTACTTATGATAAGGTGTTATAATGAAAATGATTGATAAAATTGAAAACCTTTTAAAAGATTTAAAAGGCAATAGAAACATATTAAAATTAATTAAATGCAAAGACATTTTTAAATATATTGGTGATAACAATTTAAATTGGTCTATGGAAGATATTGGAAGAAATCAAAAAGAAGATGTAATCAATAGCATAATTAAACATAATCCAGAATATATAACTAAATTAAAAGGAAACTAAAATGATAGTTATTCAAACAAATGCAGCTTTAGGTTATGGAGAATATGCGACTTTTATCAAAATACTAAATGAAGAAAATAAATTTTTGTGTATATTTACAAATGAAGATAGAGATTGGGATAACAGCTATAAAGTTGGAGAAATTGAGGAATTTGATTATCCTTCTGAATATGATATAATTCCTGAACATAAACATAATTTGGTTCTTAAAGAAAGTCCTTTAAAAGGAACATATTTATATGAAGAATTTTTAAAAAAGGTAAAAGGATAAAAAATGGTAAAAATATTTAATTTAGAAATGGCAATTCATTATTTGGAGAGAGATAAAGATTATAGTTTATTTACTTGTGGTTTATATCAAGATAATGATAGAGAGATAACACATGAAGATGTTGATGAATTAAGAAAATTAAAAGAAGAAAGTAAAAATTCTTGGATGTATCAATACTACACACAAAATCTTGGTGGCACAAAATGGGTTAAATATGCTGAATTAGATGTTTTTACTGTTGAAAAAGATATGTTTGGAAAATATCCAGGTTGGAATTCTGAAAGTGAATTCCTATATTTTGGTTATAGTTCCGTAGTTTGTGGTCTTCAAGAAAAAATAAGAAATCTTGAAAGTAAAGTAAACAACACAAAAGAAAGAGGTCAAAGATATTTTGAAGAAAATTCTGGATATCAAGAAATGATTCAAAAAATGTCTACTGATTTTGGTGCAGAATGTCCTAAAGATATTGAGAAAAAATTAAAAGCAGAATATGATAAATGCACAGATGAATATAAAAATTCATTTTATATTCTTCCTTATACAATGGCAGCAAAACATGTTGCTGATATGCTTAATAAATGGGCTTTTATTGCCGAAAGAACTGATGTAATCGATGGTTGGTATGCTGTTTGGTCCATAGGAGATTAAAATGATAAGAATAACACAGATAGTTTAAAATTCGAAATTTTCATCACCATAAAATATATTATTAATCAATATTTAAGGATAATAATCTTATAATATATTATATAAAAGGTTAAAAGGAATAACAAATGAAATATTATTTAAAAACAAAACAAGAATGTGATGCTATCGTTGAAAGAAATGAAGCTTTTATATCAAAAACAGTTAATGTTGAAGGTACAAATGTAGCTATTTATGACTATAGATTAGCAGCATTAAGCGATTTTGTTAATGAAGAAGCATTTGAATTAAGAGGATTATGTTTTGTAGAACAGCCTGATGGTTCTTGGAAAAGAAATTTACTTATGAATAAGTTCTTCAATGTGAACCAAACCGAAGGTTGGATGTACGACGATGTTAAAGATAAAAAAATAACAAGAGTTCAAAATAAAGAAGATGGTTCAATAATTTCATTTGTTAAATTTCCTAATGGTTCAATAAGAGCAAAATCTAAAACATCATTTATTTCTGACCAAGCACAAGCAGCACAGGAATTTTTTGATAGAAATTCAATAATGAAAGAAGAAGTGGATCATTTACTTTCAAAAGGTAAAACTCCTATATTTGAACTTGTTGGCCCCGAAAATCAAATAGTTCTTGAATACCAAAACACCGAATTGATATTGCTTCAAATCAGAAATGAAGATGGTACTTATATGTCAGAAAAAGATTTGAAATGTTATTCAATGAATATGGGTATAAAACAAGCTGAAGTTTTTGATGAGTCATATCATAATTTAGATTATCTTCTTGAATTAAAGGAAACTAACCAAGAAAATATAGAAGGTTGGGTTGTAACTTTTGAAGATGGACAAATGGCGAAAATAAAAACAGTTCACTATCTATCACTTCACGGTTTAATAGGACCAGATGCATTTAGAGAAAATCTATTAGTTAAAACAATACTTGATGGGAACATAGATGATGTTATATCTGCTTTGGTGCCTGGAGAGAAGAAAGATAAAATAGTTTTAATGAATGAAAAAGTATCTCATAAATTCAATGATCTAGTAGTAGAATTTATAAGATTGAGAGGTGAATATTTTAACAAATATCAGGAAAATAGAAAAGAATTTGCTTTAAAATATAAAAAACATCCTTTATTTAGTTCAGTGATGAAAACGTTGAATACATCTATGAGAGATGTTGAAAAAACAGCTGAAGGTGCAGTTACTGAATTTATATTAAGACAATGTAAATCACTTGGTGAAGCAAAAGATTTTTTGAGTAAAATATAATAAAAATAAGGTTTAAAATGATTAATTTAAATAAAATATTTCTGTATATTAAAAATATGATGAATAAAATACAATGGGATTATGCAAACAAGCATTGTGAATTATACTGGATTTCACAATTTACATTTATTAGTGTAATTTTATCATTGTTTGGAGTAGATCCATTGATTTATATATCAATGATATTTTTCTTTGGTGCTATTATTGTTATTCAAATTTTTATAGGAACATTATATGATATATTTGTTCGAAATTAAAGTTTAAAGATTAAAGTTTTAAGAAAAATAAATTAAGAAAAATAAATTAAGAAAAATAAAAGGAAATTTTATGTATTGCGATTTCAATCCAAAATTATTTAAAGAATTTATAAGCATAAAAAAGAAAATTAAACCAGAGTTGGCAGATGATTGGGAAATCATTCCATATTCATATAATACAAATTCTGGAATGATGCTTTATAGCGAAAAATTAAATCAAAAAATTGCTGATATTGATTTAAGAAGATTTTTACAATTTAGTAAAGATCAAAATCTTACCATTCAAGGTCTCAAACTCCAAGGAACATATGTTGTTGGAAATGATCGTTCTGTTTATACAAAGGATATGTTTAATAAATGGAAAGATAAATTTGATACCAGAACAGAGATTATAATTAATAAAAAGGATTATAAAGTAGGTCATAAATATTTAACTCCTTGTGGTGCAAAAGTGATATATTTAGGTTATAGATATGTTGCTAGTATTAAAGATGATTATGATTATAAAAAAATAACAAAAATAACTAAAAAATATTATGTATGTGAACCACAAACAGAAAAATCTAAATTTACTCATAAACACACAAGGAGAATTTTTGAACTAAAACAAAAATTCACAGAAGATTTAGGAAAAGTTATGTATGATAATGAAGATATTGATTTGTATTTAGAATCCTTCAAATCACGAAATATTAATATAGCATGTTTCGAAAAAGAAAAACCAAAAAATGTAGAATTTGGTTTAGTAGAATTATCTGATTTTGATAAAGAATCTTCAAAAAAATATTACCACGCTGAAAATTATTATAGATGTTTGGTTGTCAAAATTGACAACAAATATTATGGTGGTTATTTAAATGTTAAAAATAACAAAAATGACAAAAATGACAAAATTGGCAAAATTGGCAAAATTGGCAAAATTAACAAAAAAAGCTTAATACATTTCGATATAAAAACATTATCCTTAGGAAAACCATTACTAAGTTTATATGAAAGGGGTGAATTAGTAGATGTGGATAAATCATATAGAATTGGATTAATTGATTCAAATTCTAAATTATAATATATTGAATTATAATATATTGAATTATAATATATTGAATTATAATATATTGAATTATAATATATTGAATTATAATATGTAATCTATACGTAATGAAAACTATCTTATAATATATTATAAGATAGGTTCTTTATATAGGGATAAAATACTACTCTGTATAAATAGGTTATGCAGTTTTAAGGAACATCGATAGTATCCCTATATAAAGAACCTATTCAAATAACAAATTATATTCAGATAAAGGTTAAATAAAGGAAAATAATGAAAAATGCAACTAATACACAAACAAATGAAGTAATTAAACCACTAAAAGTATATATCACCGATATTTCAAAAGATGATGGGTTTTACCCTCTCTTTAATAAAATAAGAGGTGAGGTCTTTATAATTAGAGACGCATTTACTAATACTTCTGATGATGATAAATATAAAGTAATTTATGGAAGATTTGTTAATCAAAAATTAGATTCTAATTTAAAAAATGAAATTATGTTTGTAAAAGCAAAATATAAATTATTATAAATTAATAAATTATTATAAATTAATAAATTATTATAAATTAATAAATTATATATTATTCAAATTAACTATAAAGGAAAACAAATGGCAAAAAATGATTATAAATTTAAAGAATTGGATGATATTCAATGGTTATTATTAAGACCTCATAATATTATTGGAACTATGCAAAATATAAAACAAACAGGTTTTGTTTTAAAAGATGGAAAATTTGTATATGAAGATTATACCATAGTTCCAGCATTTTTTAAAATTATTAATGAAATTATAGATAATTCGATTGATGCTTATATTAAAAGTAATTTTACTTGTGGTAATAAAATAGATATTACGATGACTGATGATACTATTACAGTCAAAGATAATGGACCCGGTATTCCAATAGAAAAACATGGTGATTCATATATACCAGTTACTGCTTGGGGCAAACCTAGAGCAGGTACAAATTTTGATGATTCAAAAAATGTTGGATCATTAGGAATGAATGGTGTTGGTAGTTTTGCAACAGTAGTATTTAGTAAATTATTTATAGGCGAAACTGCAGATGGTAAACATAAATTTAAAGTCGAATTTAAAAATAATCTATCAGAAACAATTTTTTCTAAACCTACCAAATCAACAAAAAGAGGTACTACAGTAACATTTAAACCAGATTTAGAAAGATTTGGATTAACCAAAATAGATAAAATATATAAAGATTTGGTGTATCAACGATTAATTAATATAGCATTTAGTTATAAAGATTTACAATTTACATTTAATAAAAAAGCAATTAAAGTTAATTCAAAAACATATATTTCACAGTTTGGTGATAATGCAACAATGTTTGAAGGTGAAAATTATGTTGTTGCATTTTTGCCAAACCCAGATGATGATTTTAGATTTTTTGCATATACAAATGGATTAGCAAATACAAAACAAGGTTCACAAATAGATTATTTTCTAGAAAGGGTTGTTAACACTAAATTAAAAGATAAACTTCAAAAAAAATATAAATCTATTAAAGCTGGTGACATAAAAAATAAACTAACAATGATAGTATTTTTTAGAGGGTTTAAAACTCCAAAATTTGATGGTCAAGCAAAAGAACAATTTACATCACCAGCTTCAAAAATTAGCGAATTCCTTGGAAAAATTGATTTTGATAAATGGGTAGATAAAATATACCAAAATAAAAGTATTGTAGAACCTATTATAGAAGTGTATAGAATTAAAGAAGAATTTGAAAAAAGGAAAGCACTTAAAGGGTTAGAAAAACCTAAGAAAAGAATTGATACCAAAAAATACACCCCAGCTATTGGACGCAGAAAATATTTGTTAGTTGCAGAAGGAGAATCTGCTTCGGGTGGTCTGATGCCTGCTTTAGGTAGAGAAAATTTTGGTTATTTTGAACTTAAAGGTAAACCTTTGAATGCATATGATGCTACTCAATCAAAATTTCAACAAAATGCGGAATTGAGTTTATTATATAACATTATTAAAACAGAAGGTTATGAAATGGTTATTTATGCCACAGATCAGGATCTTGATGGTTATACAATTCGTGGTCTATTAAATGGATTTTTTTACAAATATTTAAGAAGTGATTGGTTATTAAATGGTAAAGTCGGATCATTAAAAACACCCATTCGCGGAAAAATAAAAAATGGAAAAATCATAGATTGGGTTTATAATTTATCAGATGGCGAAAAACTATCAAATCAAGGACAGTCAAAATACTTTAAAGGTATTGGATCTTGGAAACCAGAATGGTTGCAAACAGTAATTAAAAAAGATGGCATAGAAAAAATGATTGATATGTGGGAATTTGATGAAGCAGCGGATGAGACTATAGATTCTTGGTTAAATGGTAAAAGAGTAGATATCAGAAAAGAATATTTAAGAAATAATGATTTTGACTTGATTAAGTTGTAATTGGTTGTAATTGGTTGTAATTGGTTGTAATTGGTTGTAATTGGTTGTAATTGGTTGTAATTGGTTGTAATTGGTTGTAATTAAGCTATGTTTAAGCTATAATTACCTATAATTTATATATAAATTAGAAATGGAAAAAATGAAAAACATTTTTTCCATTTCATTTAAAGGAAAATTATGAAAGTAACTTGCATAGGAAGTGGTGGAGCATTTGATACAGATCAACCAAACTCTAGTTTTATTGTAAAACTAAAAATTAATAATGATAAAAATTATAGTCATATTTTAATAGACTGTGGTTATAATATTTTTTCTGAATTAAAAAATAATTATATTGATTTACTAGAAAAAATAGATTATGTGTTCATCACTCACATGGATGATGATCATATAGGGTCTTTAAAAAGCCTAATTTATTATAGATATTTTATATTAGGAAAAATAACGAAAATTATTCAACCATCTTTATATAGTGTTTTGGACGATTTGCAAACATATTTGAAAGATTTAAACAAAGAACTTAAAGGTTACGAATATAAACATACACAAATGTTTAAAATTGTTGAGATGAATTATTTAGATAATGGCGTAAAACAAATTATTGGTGTTCATCATACACCAAGTAGTGGAATACTAATTAAAGAAACATACACTAATTCAATAGTTGTTATCAGTGGAGACACAAAGGCTACACATAGGTTTGAGGATGTTTTAAAAACATGTTTGAATAATGAAGGTGGTGATAAATACGAAGATAATATCAAACAGAGTATTATCTTTCATGATTATAGTTTTTGGAATGCTCCTTCAAAAAATACACATGCTTGTGAATCCGATATTCTTAGCGAGTATTCAGAAACATTTAGAAATCACTTAATTAAGTATCATAATTCTGATGCAAAACTTAATGGCAACACTTGGGAATTTGACTCATCAAATTCCTGGACATTGCAACAATAAAATAATTTAAGAGTAATTAATCGCTCTTAAATATAGATATTGTGTTATATGGCGATAAAAGTAATTTTAAGCGCCATATAAGTCGTTTTAAATTAATGTCAATATCTTAAACACCACTATTATCATAAACTCATTATACCCCATTTAAACATATTAATGGTTTAATGTAATTCATATGTAAACATAATTATCTTATAATATATTTATAAAGGATATATAAAGGATATATATATGAAAAATAAATATTTACTTAATTGGGAAAACTATGAAGGTAATATAATAAATACATTAAATGTAACATCAAATAAAGATGCTAAAATAATATATGATTATTTTAGTAAAAATTTATCATGCAACGAAATACTTAATATAATTAATATAAGTGACAAAGAAGCACTTGATGATTATAAGGATGATATATGGTATGATTTAGAAGGAGATAGATTTATATATTTATAAAACAATAAAACAATAAAATATTAAAACAATAAAATATTAAAATATTAAAATAATAAATATATAAATCAATAAACAAATATAGATAAGGATATATATGAAAATTACAACTTTTTATGAAACAGACTATGTTGATGCTGCATCATATGATAATTTAAGAAAAATAGCTAGTGTTGCAGATGGGTTAAAAAATTCTGGAAGAAAAGTAATTCATACAATTATACAAAAAAATATAAATAGTGATGTAAAGGTTAGTAGGTTACAATCTACAATTTCAGAATTTACAGACTATTTACATGGTGAAGATAATCTTAGTGATGTAATCGTTAATATGGCTAGAAGATGGATTGGAACTAACCAATTACCATTACTAAAGGATGAAGGAAATTTTGGAAAAAGATTTAAACCTAAAGCATCAGCAAATAGATATATATTTACAAGAAAAGAAAATTATGTAGATAAACTTTTTATAAATGATGATTATCCAATTTTATTGCACCAAACATTTGAAGATATGAACATAGAACCAAGATTTTTTGTTCCAATACTTCCAGTTTTATTAATTAATGGATCTAGGGATGCTGTTAGTACTGGATTTTATCAAAATATATTACCTCGTGGTTTAAATGAAATTATCAAAATGACTGAAAATTATATTAAAACCAATAAATATAAAATTCCTGATCCATCTTGGGCTGGATTCAATGGTAGCATATCAAGTGATAAAATTCCAAATAAATGGAATATTTATGGGAAGTTTACAAAAACATCTGCATACAGTTTAACAATAACAGAAGTTCCTATTGGTTATAATTTAGCATCTTATAAAGATTTTTTAAATAATTTAGAGGATAAGAAAATTATCCAAAGCTATACAGATAAATCAAATAATGAAAAATTTAATTATATAGTAAAGGTTAATAGAAAATTCTTTACTGATTATGATAATGATTTAAAAATTTTAAAAGTTCTTGGTTTAGAAAAATCATATACAGAGCATTTTAATGTAATGTCATCTGAAAATAGAATCTTAGAATATACCTCACCAGAACAAGTATTTGAAGAATATGTAAAAATAAGAGAAGAATTTTATATAAAAAGAAAACAATATCTAATAGAAAAAATAACCCAAGATATTAAAATTGCTGCATCTAAATTTCTTTTCATTAAAGGAATAGTAAATGATTCTATTAAAATAAAAAATACACCAAAAGCTGATGTAGAAAATCAATTGGATAATACACCAGGTATTATTCAAAAAGATAAATCATATAGTTATTTGTTAAATATGCCCATTCAAAATTTGACAAAAGAATTAATGAATAAAATATTAAATGATATTAAAGAATTAAAAAGTTATTTAGAAGATATTAATAATAAATCTGTTCAAAATATGTGGTTAGATGATATTAAAGAATTTAAAAAAGCTATTAAAGCTAAATAAATCAAAATAAAGTTAAGGTAGTTGCATGAAACAAACACCAATTCAAAAAATCGGAAGTTCTGTATTATTTATATGCAGAACTAACATAGAAAATGATGGCAAAGATAGCTCATATGTTGAGGATAATTGTGAACTTTATGATAAAGTTCGATTGATAGTAATAGGAAAAGATGATTTATCACTATCAAATCAAAAAATTATAATTAAAAAATTTATGGATAAATTTAACATAACGTCAAAAGATATAAAAAATTTGATGTTCTTGCAACACAGTTCTGATGAATCAGATATAGATCTTGATGATATACCATTTTAATTATTCCTCCAATATTCCTCCAATTCTCAACACCATACAAAACCCATACAAAAATTTCATTATCTTAAATATATATTAAATAATCTTATAAACATAATAATGGGGCAATAATGGATAATATAATTGAAGCAGAGATTGAAAATGGTTACGATGAGGTGAATGAAATCACCAAAAGTGGGGGGTGCCCTCCAAGTTCTGATATGGAATATTCTAATGTTTCAGAAATGACTAAACAATTACAGGAACAAACATCAAAATTAGTTTCTGATCAGTCATTGCCTGAAAAGGAAATTATTGGACAAGTAAGTACCACAGAAATGGTTATAGATCTTGCGTTAGCTACTTTAGCTAGACAGGCATCGGTTAAATTAGTTAAATTAGAAGAATTTCTTGGAAGTGTTGAAGATAGATTATTTAAAAAAGAAACTTTAGATGAATTAACTAAAGCTGATCTTATGAATTTATATACATCAACTAGAATGATGAGAACAGATGCATTTAGAATGCTTAAAGAAATAAGAAAGGAATCTGACTTTAATAATTTAGAAGCAACACTATTAAGTATGCATTCTAAAGAAGAATTAAATACAGCTAATGCTGATGGAAATAAAATGAAAGGTCTTTTAGAAAGTCTAATTATGAATGGCGACTTTCTAAATCAAGCACAACAACAACAAAGAAAAAATTTAGGAGTAAATGATGAGTAAATATAAAGCGGTTAAAATATTAGAAGATAGAATTATAGTAGAGAAATTATCAGAAGTAGATGAAAAAAAGATGACACCACAAGATAAAAGAGACGCTAAAATGTATGCAAAAACACAAACATTCAAAAAAGCAAAAAGATTAAAAGCAATGTGTATGGATAAACATGGTGAACAAATTAAAAAATCTAATGGTAAATTAACTTGTGGATCAGATGGTAAAGTTAAAAAAGGTATGGATAAAGTTACTAAAAAAGCTATGATTAAAGCAAGAAAAAAACATTAAATACCAAAAATAAAAAATAAAAAATAAATTGAAGGTAATTTAATAAAAAATGAAACTAAATAATGATGAATTGACTTCATTAGATAATGTAGATTTAAAACATTTATACGATCTATATGCAAAATCTAATGGTTATACAGAAACTCCTCCAACTATTGATGAGTTTATATCAGATCCATATTATTTAGGAGATTCTTTAAATAATGGAGATGCTGTATTTCCATATTGGAAAGATATATTAATAAATATATACCCAACACCATTTTATGAAACAAATAGATATAAACTAATTGTTCTTAGTGGAGCTACAGGTATTGGTAAATCAACAGTAAGTAGTATTATATTTTTGTATGATTTAGCTAGATTATTGTGTATGGAAGAACCACAACTAACATTCAAACTACCAAAATCGGCAAAAATATTTTTTACTTTAACAAATTCTACTTTAGAAAATGTTGAGGAAATAAACTATGATCCGATAATTAATTTTATTAGACAGAGTCCATTTTTTAGATCAAAATTTGATAACACCAAATCTAAAACATCAATGTTTGTAAAAAATATTGATATTAATATGGTTTCTAGAAAAAGATCTTTAGTTGGTAAAAATGTGTACTCAGCATCATCAGATGAAATTAATCAAGAAGTGACACATGGTGGTTCAAAGGGTATAGTTACTGAAATGTATAATAGGATTAATTCCCGTTTTTTATTGAAAGGAAACTCCTGGCCAGGTCATTATACACTCATATCTTCAGCAACAACAGAAAGTTCATTAATACAAACAATAATAGATAATGCACAAGAAAAAGAAGATGAATCATTTAATAAAGATGATATATTAATAGTTAGTGCACCAAGATTTGAAATTCTTAAACATAAAATGGATTATTCAGGAAAAACATTTAAAATTTTTATTGGTGATTACCAATCTGATCCATTCTTTATTAATTCAGAATCAGAAGAAAAAAGAGCAAAACAATTAGATGAAACAAAAATATATAAAGTCCCATTAGAACACCTTGGTGAATTTGAAAGTGATATATATGCTGGGATTAGAGATGTTCTTGGTTTAGCTGTTAGTGATGTTAGAACATTTATACCATTTAAAGATAAAATCAAGCAAAGCCTACAACTTTCTAGAATTTGTGAATTAGATGAAATAATATTAGATTCTGATGCTAAATTAATAGATTTTTTTAATAAAGATACTTTAGATTCTTTTAAACCTGGTTCACAAAAAGTAATTGGTTTGGATATCGCATATAGTGGAGATAGATATGGGCTAGCTATGGTTCATATTCATGATGTAATTCAAAACGGAAGTTTAACCGAACAAGTTTATTGGGTTGATTTTGCTGTTGGAATAAAAGCACCAAAAGGAAAGCAATTACAACTCTCACAAATTAGAGAATTTATAATAGAATTAAGATCAATGGGAATTGGTATAGAATGGGTTACCGCCGATTCATTCCAATCTACTGATACCCTACAATTATTAGCAAAACAAGGAATTAATACCAAAATGAATTCTGTAGATAGAAAAAAAGATGCATATCATAATATGCGATCTGCTATTATGGAAAATAGATTGAAAATGCCTTATAATAAAATATTGTATAAAGAATTAGTTTTTCTTAAAGAAGATGAAAAGAAAATAGATCACCCGGAATTCTTTCCGGATGGAACAATAGGATCTAAAGATATTTCCGATGCTGTATGTTCAGCATTATGGATAGCTCAAAATGAATTAGAATATAATCCATATCTAAGCAATGATTTTATTGATGAGATGAATGAAATGATAGATGATTTAAGACCAGAAGAAACTATATTTGGAAGAGGTGTTACAGGAAGATATGTTGAGAACTAAATTAATAATAACATCATTGCCAGATAAAAATAAAATACCAACAGAAATAAAAAATGCTTGGAATGATATGCTTAAAAATAATAAAAATTATGAATTAAGAGTGTTTGATAATAATGATTTAGAATATATAATGAAAAATGAATTTCCAGAATATAAAAAATACTGGGATCAAATCAGAACAGAATATTATGTAGCCAAGGTTGATTTATTTAGAGTTTTATATATTTATAAATATGGTGGCATTTGGTTAGATGCAAAAATTGTTTTAAAAAGAAAATTAAATTCTATGGGTGATAATTTTCTTTTTGCTAGAGATAAAAGATGTGTTAGAAATATTAATAGCAATGCTGGGAATGTTGGTTCTGTTTCTAATGCAGCATTCGGTTTTACAAAAAATCACATATTTTTAAAATTATGTATAGAATATATAACTAAAAGATTAGATAATTATAAAAAGTGGTATAGTATAATACCAGCAGATATGATTCCAAGAGGTCGAACTCAAATTTTAAATGTTACTGGACCAGGTGTTTTTAGGGATGTATTATGCAACAATAAAAACATCATAAAAAATAATAATATAAATTTATATCAACAATACAGTGATGCAATAGTTTGGAGCGTATTTGAACCACATATAAAGGTATTTTGGAATTTAAAAAGATATCACCGAAAGATATTAGATATAGAAACTGATTATGATGATCTTCCATTACTTTATGGTATCGAATATAATTCTCATAATTCTTATAATTCTTATAATTCCTATAAATTACAATAATTTGTTTATATTAAATATAAACAATACAATAAAAGGCAAATAAATGGCAATATTTAAAAATTTATCAGATAATTTTAAAGAATTAACTACACAATTATTTGGTGGTTGGACTGCACAAACAGATCCTGCTTTAATGTCTCAAATGCAATTAAATGCATCCAATGATAAAAAAACTATTAATTCACAATTGATTACTAAATTTTTTGAAATATCATCTACTAAAAGTGGTATTATAAAAGATATAGATTCTATAAAGGAATTTTATTTTAGTCAATTAATAATTAATAGAATATTAGATGATGCACTTAATCCAACTGGAAATGATAATAGATTATTTAAAGCTATAATCTATAATAAAAATGGCGAAATAGATGAATCTGCTACTAATTTATTAGATGAATTCGTAGATGAGTTTAATTTACAAAAAATGATAATTGATATAGCTAGTGATTTATTATTTTATGGAGAATATTATCTTAGATTAGATGTTAATTCAATTAATGATGAAAATTTTTCAAAAAAAGGAATTATAAATATTCATGATGATGTAGAAATGGAAAATGTAATTCCAATTTTTAGAGATAGTGATGTTAGTTATTACCTAAAATTAAACAAGAAAAAAATCGAAACTATTAGTCCAAGTAGTTTAGTTTATTTTAGTTTACCAAGTTCTAGAATAAGAATAAAAATAGATGGATTAGATGATAAAATAGCTTATCTTAGAATGGGGAAAAGTGTATTATATCCAGTATATGGTTTACTAAAAGAATTAAAATTTTTAGAAAATATTATTCCAATCAATTTTATAAATAATGCTTCTGCTACTAAATTAGTTAGTGTAACAGTTCCTAGCACAACTAAACCAATGGAAGCACAAAAAATAGCAAAAACATTTGAAGGTATGATTAATAATACCTTAAGAAGCAATTCATCTGGAAAAACAGATGATGAAGTATTAAGTGAATTACAAAACAGTTTAGGTAATGTTAAAGTAATTCCAAATTTTGGTGATAAAGGAGAATTAAATTCTGAAGATTTTAATTCTGAAGATAAATTTGAAGACATCCAAGAAAAAGTTGGTGATTTAAGAAAAATGATTTTAACAACTATTGGTATTCCTTCGTCTATTATTGACGAAGAAGGTTTAAAATCTGATGTTATAAAAGATCATGTAAGATATACAAAAAAATTAAAATCAATTCAATTTGCATTAAAAGAAGGTTTGCAAAGAATTTTTATAGTTCATTTAATTAATAATGGATTTGATAATTTCATAAAGGAAGATATAAAAGTTCAATTTTTAAATGTTTTAAATACTGATGATTTAGAAAAGTTAGAATTTTTAGATTTAACTGTTTCTATGTTAGATAATTTTAAATCATTTGTAGAAGATTTTGAAGACAATGATAAAATTAAAATTAATATGCCAGAATATATTAAATTTATGAATGCACAATTTGAATCAAATGCTGGTTTTCAAATTTTTGAATTAAAAGATGAAGATGAACAGAATTCTGACGGAGGTTATTAATGAAATTCAAAACACAGGTCGATAAAATACAATATGATCTTTTAAATTTAAATGAAGGCGCTATTAGAAAAAGACTCTTCATTAAATCTAAAAAAATAGATAGAAAAAAATCTAAATTAATGAGAGATCATTGGAGAAGAAATAAAGCTAATATATCAAAGGGTATAAAAAAATGGCATAAATCTACACAAGGTAAAAGATTTCATAGAGCTCTCGGTCGTTTTAATGCTCTAAGAGAAGGGGCGTTTTTACAATATCATTATTATAATGAACAAACACCTAAAGAAGTTAATATAAGCATAGATGATGTTAACAATGCATTATTAAGTTTATCCAGCATAGAAACTCATCTATTTTTAGAATTACAATACTATGAGGCAAACTCTGAAGCATTAAGTGAATTTTTATCAATAATTTATCAATTTGTTGATGATTCATCATTTTTAAAGGAATCTTTATTAGAAAGTTATATTAGTGGTTCAATAAGCGGAGAAGATTATATATTATTAAATGATATTATCCAATTTTTTCAAGATCCAAAAGCATATATGTATGAAAAAAGAACTATTATGGGACTAAGCAATGATGAAAATTCTCAAGATTCAGAGTCATTAAAAGAGCAATTAAATTATATAAAAAATATAGATTTAATGGAAGATAGTAATATAATTTATGAAAAATTAGATGAATTATTAGAAAAATAGTGTTTAATTATTATTATTAAATAATTATAAGAGAAAATATACAGAGGATATCATATGAAAGATTTAATATATGAAGATGTTGGTTTTTCGCCAACATCAATCATATCAGAAGGTAAATCATTAAAAGAAGGAGTACTTGCAATAGTAGAGGGTCCATCTTTTTTTAATGATGGATATTCGAGAAATGGAAGATTCTATCCAGCAAAATTATGGGAAAATGCTTTATCAAAACCTGAAACTAAAACGAGAATTGAAAGAGGATTGATGTTTGGGTGTATTGGACACCCAAAAGATTATACTTTAGATGAACTTTTAGAAAGTGGAAAAGTATCTCATAAAGTTACTAGTATTAAAATTGATAAAAACACCGGTGAAGGAATAGCTACTTATGAAGTTCTTGATACACCTAGTGGAAGAATTCTAAATACAATACTAAGAAGTGGTTCTAAAATGCATGTTAGTACTAGAGCGTTTGGTGGTTTTACAAATGAAACCAAACAACATGGTGGGAAAACATATAAAATATTAGACGAAAATAATTTCGATTTAGAAAGTATAGATTTTGTTATAGAACCTGGTTTTTTGGCAGCAAACCCTTCACTAAAAGAATCTATTCAAGAAGATTTAGAAGAGCTGAAAGAAGATCCTGCACATATAGAATGTATTGGTGGTGTATGTGATTTATTTGAAGAAAATTCAAAAATAAATGAAGAAATAGAAAATGATGAACTAGAAAATAAAGATCGGTTAAAGGAAGAAGATATTAAAAAAGATAATAAAGAACCATTTAAAGTTAATAATAAATTAAAAGAAAATTTAAAAGATTTAGACAAAGAATCATTAATTGGTATTATTGAAAATATAACTGAAGAAAACAATACATTATATAATCAATTAGACAATAATTCAAATAATGATAATTCAAATAATGATAACAATTCAGATAATGATAACAATTCAGATAATGATAATAATTCAGATAATAATTCAGATAAACTTAAGAAAAATTATGTATCTTATGTTGAATTATTTTCAAAACTAATCAAATTTAATAATGATTTTGCCGATGAATACAGTAAATTAATCGAATTCCTAGATAGAGATAATATTATAGAAGATAGTGAAATTAAAATAATTGAAGATATTTGTAAAAAAATTATTGAAACTGAAGGTATAGATGATTCTATAAAACAAGTTGGGCAAAAAATAATAAATTTAAATTATTCTAAAGTTAATAAAGTTAATAAAGATAATAAAGATAATAAAGATAATAAAGATAATGAAGATAATGCTAAAGATGAAAATAATATTGAATCATTTGAATTTTCCGATTTTGTATATGAAATGATTAATTCAACTAAAAATAATTATAATGAATTATATAAAAATATTCAATTAAAATTAAATCTTAAAGAAAAGCAAATACAGCAATTAAAAAATGCAACTATAATATTAACAGAAAGACTTTCCAATGAAGATTCTACTACAGAAAAAGTAGTAGAAAAAATTGTAGAAAAGGTAGTTGAAGTTCCAGTAGAAAAAATTGTCGAGAAGATTGTGGAAGTTCCTGTAGAAAAAATTGTCGAAAAGGTTGTTGAGAAGATAGTAGAAGTTCCTGATGAATCAATTAAAGAAGATTTAGCTATTTTAATTAAAGATAAAGCAGATTTAAATGAAGAATTAAGAGAACAGCAAAAAATTATTTTAGATACTAAAGAACAATTAGAAACATTGAAAATCGAATTAGATGAAAAAATACAAGATAAAAATGTTGAGATAAACAAACTCAAAGAAATAAATAATAAAAGTTTAAAAAATGAACACAATTATTTAGTAGAATATTTATCGGCAGTTTATAAAGTAGATAAAGATATAGTAGAATCTGAATTATCTAAAAATAGCGATATAAATATAGTTAAAGAAACTCTTAAAAAGACTAATAAACTATTAAGAAGAAACAGACCAGTGGATGTTCCAAATCATGAATATAAACCAAGAAATGAAAGAGCATCCTTTATGGAAAGTATAATTCAATAAGTTAAATATTTAAATAAATAAAAATTATAATTTTATTTTAAAAATTTAATAATTTATATATTAAATAAAATTATAAGATTAGTATATGGTAGCAAAAAATGCCTTATCAAATTACAAAAAACTTAATCATATGGAGAAAATTATGAGCAAAATTAATATTACAGAACAAGTTGATCAGTACTTTGATAAGTACCGTGATTATATGGAATTTTACGAAAGTAAATCAACACTTGCAAAGACAAGAACAGTAACAAATGAAGATCTTTGGGCTTTAGGTCAACAATTAGAAAACTTTGAAGAATACAAAGCATTTTCAGAAGCAAACGGATCAATGGGTGACCTTGGTGTTTTACCAAACATTGCATTAGATGTAATTACTGCATCAGCTGCACAATCACCAATTTCATTATTTGCATCTGTTCAACCACTTCAAGAACAACAAGGAACAATTTATTTCAAAAATGTTGTTGCTCGCACAACTCGTGGTAATGTTACTGCTGGTGATACTTTAGTAGATGTTAATGGTCGTAAACTTCGTCCTAAAGCATTTTCAGGCGAAGAAATTTATGGTGAGGTTCTTGCTTCAACTGTAGATGGTACTACTTCATATACTGCAACTGTAGATTATGCACCAGTTCGTAAAAGAACAGTAGAAGTAATTCTTACAACTAATATCGATGTTAAATTAATTGATGATGGTAAAGGTAACCTTATTGGTACTGGTGGTCATGGTACAATTAATTATGAAAGTGGTGATGTAGTAGTTACACTTTTAGAAAATCCAGGTGATGGCGCAGATGCACTTAAAATTTCTTACGCTTCTAACTTTGAAGTTATGGATGAAATTCCTACAATTAGTAGTGATTATGATTCAATTTCAGTTAAAGCGCGCACATTTGCATTACGTTCAGATATTGGACTTTTCAAATCATTCTCACTTGGTAAACGTTTCGGAATCAATGTTGAAGAATCAATTGCAAGAGATTTAACACAAGAACTTACAACTGAGGTTGCATCAGGTGTTGTTATGGAAGCATATTTAGGTGCAACTGGTAATACTACATGGGATAAAGCAATTCCAGATGGTGCAAGCTATTCATATACTGAACACAAACTTACATTCTTTGATGCACTTAGCGATGCTGAGTCAACAATTCTTGGTAATGCTGGGCGTTCAGGTGGTCAAGCTGCATTAATCGCTGGTCTTAAAGCTACTGCTATTATTCGTACACTTCCAGGTTTCAAACCTGCTGCTAATTTAAATGCTGTACTTGGTACACATTTCTTTGGTACATTAGATGGTAAACCAGTTATTCGTACAACTGTTATTCCAGAAAATGAAGTTCTTCTTGTATCTAAAGGTACATCTATGTTTGATAATGCTGTTGTATATGCTCCTTATCTTCCATTATTTGTAACTAATACATCTGAAGGTATTGATCGCAATCCTCTTAAATCACAAAAAGGTGTTGCTCTTCAAGCTGGTATGGCAGCTCCAGTTCCAACACTTATTACTAAGATTACTATCCAAAACGCTTAGTTAAATCTTGAATAATTTAGGGAAACCTAAATTATTCAATTTATCTACTACAAATAACCTTCAAAATATTATTCTTTCAATCAAATTAAATATTACTTTAACTACAAATATACTATTTAGTATGCTTGAGAGTATAAGGAGAAATAATGAAAAAACAAATTCACAAAATTTTAAATGTTACTGAATCATTAGTAATTTTAAAAGTAGATCTTAAACCATATAGTATTAACCCAAGTAAACATATTAGTTTATCATTAAGCGGAAAGGAAACTTTATTGTTCCCTAAAAATAGTCTAAAGATAACTAAAGAAGATTCAGTAGAAACTGAAACTAAAGAACCTGAAGTTAAAGAACCTGAAACTAAAGAACCTGAAGTTAAAGAACCTGAAACTAAAGAACCTGAAAATGAAGTTAAAGAAACTGAAGTTAAAGAAACTGAAGTTAAAGAAGCTGAAGTTAAAGTAGAAACTGAAGAATCTGAAACTGAAGTTAAAGTAGAAACTGAAGAATCTAAATCTGAAGTTAAAGAAACTGAAGATTCTAAATCTGAACCTAAAGCTAAAGAACCAGTTAAGGAAGAGATTAAGAAACCTGCTCGCGGAAGAAAAAAAGCTAGCACAAAAACAGAAAAATAAGGAGTTCTATAATGAGCAAACTCAAAGAATTGCAAAGTTTTCTTGAAAAAAGTGATTTAAAGGTCGAAGTTCAAGAAAATGGTTCATTAATTGTTTCAGAAAAAATAGATGAATCTATTCAAGTACCAACTGATTTGGTAGCATTTGTAACAGTATATGAACAAGAATCAAATATAATTGCAAAAAATGGTGGCTATGAGTTAACAGTTACTAAATTTAGTGCAAACAACTTTCTCAAATTATTATCAAGCGTATTTAGTGCTGATTATTCATTTGAAATGACTGGAGAATATACTATTTTAATTAAACCAATTCAAGATGGTATTAGACCAAATGGTGCTTCTGAAGGTTTAGATGAAGAATTGGATAAAGGGTTAGATGAAAAATGCAAAAAGAAAAAATCAGAGGAATCTGATGAATCTGAAGATTTAGATGAATCAAAATTTTATAGAGTTTATAAATTCAAAAATTCTAAAGATTCTGAAGGTGTTGCATCAGAAATGAATAATTCAGAAATCAAATGGAAAGAAACTGATTGGGCTATTTTTGATAATGAAATAGAAGCTTATACAAAAGAAGCTGCTAATGAATTAGAAAAAATAATTAAAGATAATTCAATTAAGGCAGAAATTTCAGAAAATTCAAAATTAAGTTTTGAACAATTAGCTAAAAAAATAGATTCTGAAGATTTAGAAATAGAATTACACGAAGATGGACTAAAAGTTGAAACATCTGCTTCAAACATTATGAATGTTGCAGAAAAAATTGATTCATTAGCTAAAGGTTTAGTTATTGAAGCATATGATAAATATATATTAGTAAGCTAGGAGAAATTTATGGCAATCAAAGATTTAAGAAAACAAAACGAAGAATTAGTAGCAGTTAAGGAAGCAAAAGAGCTTTTAATAGCAAATGGATTTAGTGTATCAGAATCTGATGAGGTTGAAATTGAAATTGATTCAGTTTTAGAAACATTAAAGGAAAGTGGATATTTAGTAGTACCAAAAGATGATATTGATTTAGTAGAAAAACAAATGGAAACTAAAATTATAGAAAAACTTAAAGAAAGTGGTTATATTATTTTAGATGAGGAAGAAGTTAAATTAGTTGACGAAGTTCTAGAAGATAAAGTAAAAGAAAGTTTAATTGAAAAAGGTTACACTATTTTAGATGAAGAAATGATGGATAAAGTAGATGAAGAATTAGAAAATATTCTTGCTGAAAAATTAGCTGAATCATTAAACGAAGAAATGAAGAAAGAAGATCCAAAAGAAGATCCAAAAGAAGATCCAAAAGAAGATCCAAAAGAAGATCCAAAAGAAGATCCAAAAGAAGATCCAAAAGAAGATCCAAAAGAAGATCCAAAAGATAAAAAACCTACAAAAGAAGCATTTCTTGAAAGTTTAATCCAAGGTGAAGAAACAGAAGATGGTATTAAGTCTTCATTAGGTGAATCTACTGCTAGTAGATTAAGTTCTTTAATCTAATAAAATAAGGAGATTATGCTATGACAATCGAAGAATTATCTAGTTATCTCCTTATCAATTCTAATCAATATTTTATTGGTGGAGATATAGAGGTCGATGAGACAATTTTAAATGGGTTAGTTCAAAGAGCTTTATCATTTTATGGAAATTATAGACCATATGTAGATGACATTGAAGTATATATAAGCGATGGTGGTGAATTTAAAGAATATAATAACCAACAGGTGACTGGAATTCTTCGAGTATATTACACAAATCCCATATATGATGACACAGAGGTTGATTTTAATTGGGATTGGGATAGAGATACTAAGGAATGGGCATCACAGGTAAGTGGAAAATATTGGGCTACATGTTCGTTAATGCCAACTCTTTCTACTATTAATTATGACCAATATGAGTTTTTAGACTTGGTCCAAGGTTTATATTTGATGTACATCGGATCTTCTCGTAAATCGTTTAATATGGGTGATTTACCATTCGAAAATGATGGTGCTGATCTATATAATGATGGTAAAGAATTATTTGAAACAACAAAAGAAAAACTATCTGAATCTAATAATTCTTGGTGGTATTCTATAACATAAATATAACCATAATGGTTCAATAAGGATAAATAATGAATTTAAATGAAGGATTAATTGATGTACTTTTTGATAAAATAGTATATAATATTAGAGTTGTTCATTCTGGAAGCAATATTGAATTTAAAATATTTCTTCCTGGATCAAAATCTGCATTATCATTAAAAGTAAAAACAAATACATTAATTAAATTTAAAGTTTGGTTTGATAAAATTTATAGCGGTATTATAGATGAGTCTAACTAATATTTCATTTAAACACCAAACTAGAATTTCATATCTTGCTATAAAACACCTCATAAGAATACAAGGCCTCAAATGTAACATATATTTCCCAGTAAGTGAAGATACCATATATAATGATGCATCTCAATCATATTCGTATAATGCATCACCAGATGAAGATGGCATATTTTTAATTACTGGGATATATGATACATCACCATTAACTGGTTTAGAATCAGAATATTATAATACATTTACTGATTCAGAAGCATTTTTATATACTGTCGGTGATAATTTAGAATTTCCAAGAAATTCTAAAGTAGAAATTTGGTTTAATAATTCTTTAAAGGTGATGAGAATTCAAGACACCAACATTAAAGAAGGTATAGATGGAAATCCAATGTATGGTATTATTCAATTAGTACCAATAATATAATAAAAAGGACAAAATATGATTAGTTCATATGCTATAGTTGGATTATTAGATCATGTTAAAAATAACTTATTAAAAGATTTTCCAGTAATAGATCAATTTGTTTTTGATGAAAATGGTGATTGGGGAAATAGAGCTATTCAATATATAACAAGAGAAGGCGTGTTTGCAAAATATGAAGGTAAAATTCAGGATAAATGGGTTTTATTAATTTGGAACAGGGAATCGATAACTGAAGGTCAAATACATAGTAGAAGAATAACCACCAGTAGTTTTTTAGAAGGTGAAGGTGGTGATCTTGGTGTTTCAGAAGCAAGAATGGGTAGTCTACCAGTAAATGTAAGCATAATATGTAGTGATATAGAGATGGCTGAATGGATAGAGGAATATTTATTTGTTTTAGCAGGAGAATCTATAAAATATGATATAGATATCCCAGATTTTGGAAACATTAGTGTAAGTGCAGAACATGCATTAGATTCTTCATTTGAAAAACTAACATTGGAAAATAATGGAAGTGCTACAAAAATAGAAAAAACATTTATATTAAATTATCCAATTATTCTTCCAAAAAAATATCATCCATCTATAGGAAAAATAACAACAAGATTAGGTTTTGTCACAGATACATCAGTTGAGAAAATTAATGAAGATGTGATTGAATAAAATAATAATAAACAACAAATAATTATTATGTGTATATTATGTATATATTATGTATATATTATGCGTATATTATTATTAAATTTTTATTAAATAAAAATAAATAAGGAGTATACAATGAGCGAAAAAGTAAAAATTGTTTCATTTTCAAGCAAACCAATTACTATAACTTATGATGGTGGAAAGGTAGTTATTTCTCCAAAAAGCCAACATAAAGTTTATAAATCAAAATTACCAGGTAAGTTGCCAGAAGGCCTTATCATAATTCAATAACGGAGAAGACATATGAGTGCAGCAGCAGTATGGTTAAAAGAGAGGGACTTATCTTTAAGAGTTCCATCATTCGATGGTGTATATAACGCTATTGTAATAAAAGCAGCTAAAGGTCAAACAGATGTTCCAAGATTAGTAACATCTGAAACAGATCTTTTAAAATATTTTACACCACAAGGAACTATTAAAGTTGGGTATGATAGTGCATATTATAGTGCATTAGCAGTTCTTCAAAAAACTAATAAGCTTTGGGTTAAACGTGTAGTTTCTGAAGAATCTGGATATGGAATGGTTGGTGTTTCATCAGATCCTTCTAATATTTTTAGACAAATCAATTTAGTAAAACCTGAGTTCGAAGAAATAACTTTTGATGTTTCTGAAATTAAGGATGGTTCTAATGTAATTATCGCTAGCAATCCACAAGGTGGTTTAATTTCTGATCTTAATGGTAGAATTATTAATATAGAAGGTTTTGGTTCAAAAACTGTTACTTCTGTTGATGGACAAGAACTTACACTAGATAGCGCAATTGATGGAAGTATTTCATTTGTTGGAACTGGGTCAGCTACTGTAGCTGCTTCTTCAGATTATGCAACATTTGATGTTTCAGGTTTAGCAGATGGTGATGAATATATAGATGTTTCTAATTATTCAAGCACAGATGGTTCTGATATTAATAGTTTGGCTGGTAAAGTTTTAACAATTAATAATGCATTCAATGTAACTGTTGATTCAGTAGATGGTACAACATTAACATTATCTGAAGCATTAGAAGCAAAGGATTCAGATACAGGAAATGGTTATGTTGGTAGACCAACTTCAACTTTTATCGTAAATAATGTTATTGATGGTGCAGAAACATTAGAAACTGGTTCATTATCACCAGCTGGTGTAACATTAGCTTCTTTAGATGGTTTAACTGCTGATTTTGTTTTTGATTTAGATGATGGTTCAACACAAGCTGAATCTATTGTAATTTCATATCCAGGAAGTGGTGTATCAATTAATTTAAATAATGCAATCAATAATGCACAAGTTGTAGATGTTGCAAATGGTGTAGCACCATTTAGTGAACAAATTGTTGATACAGTAAAAAATCCAGGAAGTATTAATTTTACTGCTAATGATTTATTTTTCCTTTATTCATCAGATGAAGGTGATTGGTCTAAAGATCTTAGAATTCAAATCATAACTGATCCAAAAATTGTAAAAATTGAAAATGCTTTTATTATTAAAGTTTTCTTTAAAGATAATTTAGCAGAACCAAAAGAAACATTTACAGTATCAAGAATAGAAGGAACTAAAGATGGTTATGGAAGAAATATCTATATCGATGATGCTTTAAAAGCTTCTAATTTAATTCGTGGTTTTAATAATCCAGTTATTGATGGAAAAATTTTACCGGCACCAACAGCTGATATAGTAGCTTGGGGAGAAGGTATAACATATGAACCAAATTCTGTAGTTTTTGATCAAATATCTAAAGAGTGGTATATTACTAAAATTGGTGGAACATCTGCTGGGTGGACTTTAGAACAAGATAGTGGTGTAACAGACTGGAAAGTTTATAAAACAGCTATGATTGAAATGCTTGGTGGTGATGATGGAATGATGGTTACTGATTCAGAAATGCTTCAAGCAGTTGATACTTATGCTAATAAAAATTCATATCCAATGACTTTATTATTAGATGGTGGTAATGCAGTTCCTTCATATCAAAAAGCAATGACTCAAATCGTTGAAAAACGTCATGATTCAATGGCAATTTTAAGTTGTCCGATTGCAGCAGAATTAGATAATGATTATGTTAATAAAATAGTACATTATAGAGATTATGAATTAAATATAAATTCAAGTTATGCAGCATTATTTACTTGTCACGTTGAAATAACTGATAAATTTAATGATAGAAAATTATTTGTTGCTCCAGATGGTTATGCAGCAGCGGCTGTTAACTATTCAGCATCTAACTTCGAAATTTGGTATCCACCAGCTGGTTACAAACGTGGTAAAATCTTAGTTGATGATACACTTCGTAGATACAAAGATGGTGAAATGGATTATTTTTATGATAAAGGTATTAACCCAATTAGATTCTATCCAGGAAAAGGTATTGCAATATGGGGTCAAAAAACTCTAAGTGCTAAACCAAGTAGTTTAGATAGAATGAATGTTAGACTTCTTTTAGTTATTATCGAACCAGCAATTTCTGAATTCTTAGAAGATTACTTATTTGATTTAAATACTGATGGAGTTAGTAAACTCATCGTTGCTGGAATCAATAGTTATATGGAAGGAATTAAAGCTAGAAATGGTGTATATGATTTCTATACAGTTTGTGATGATTCAAATAACACACCACAGGATTTAGATAATCATATTTTAAATGTTGATGTATTTGTTAAACCAGTACAATCAATTGAATATATTAGCTTTACAACTATTATTACAAGCAGTGGTGTAGATTTTAAATTAGCTGCTGAAGCACTTTAAGGAGTAAAAAATGGGAAGACCAACAATTGAGAATATTAGAGGGTTAGGTGACTTTGCTGTCACCAACCGTTGGGATATTACAGCATCAAATATACCTGGATTGCCAGGACAAGATTTAAACTTTAGAGCTATTAGTGTAGATGTACCAAAAAGAACTGGTTCTACAGTAGAAATTAGTATTCGTGGTCATAAAGTTAGACAACCAGGTGATTATGAATATAATAGTCCGATTACAATTACATTATCAGAAACAGATGATTATAAAGTAACTAAAGCTTTAAATATCTGGAGAGAAATGATATCAATGTCTATTACTGGTATTCAACTGCCAAAAATGGCTGTTAGTACAATAGTTGTAATTAATAGATTAGATAGACAAAATAACGTACAACATACTTGGACTCTATTTGGTTGTTTCTTAGAAGATTATGAACTTGGTGATATGTCAGACACTGGTGATGCTATCCAACCAACAATTACATTAGCATATGATTATTTTGTTGAGGCTTAGTCTTCAACAAAATAAATTTTAAATAAATAATAAATTTTAAATAAATAATAAATTTTAAATAAATAATAAATTTTAAATAAATAATAAATTTTAAATAAATAATAAATTTTAATCATTGAGGATAAACTTTGCTTACAATAGAACATCTTAGATCCAAACAATGGGATAAAACAAATTTATGGGAATTAAACATAGATGGTAAAACCGGAATTAGTTGTCCAGCAATTTCAGTTGAAATAGGTTTCCAAGGTGGTGAAGGTGGAAATATGGGTGATACATCACTTTTATATCCTAAAAATACTACTTATCCTATTATGTCTATAACATATGTAGATACAGAAGATTTAGACTTTACAAATTATTTTAGAAAATGGTTTAAGCAAATTTATAAACAAAATAATTTTAGTATTACTCCTATTAATGATGCTGTTAGAGATTGTATAGTCATGAAGTTAAACTCAATGAAAATACCAACCCAAGAGTGGACATTAAGAATATATCCTATTGGTCAAATAACTTATCAAGGTGATTCCGATGGATCATCTACACCAACTTATTCGCTCCAATTTGTAGTTGCTGCTGGCGATATATAACAGCAACTACAAATTCACACAATTCACACAATTCACACAATTCACACAATTCACACAATTCACACAATTCATACTTCGCACACTCTTCAAATTTATTAAATAATTCAAAATTATCAAGGAATGTTTAATGGATAAGGTAAACCAAAGAGTCAAACCAATAACATATGCTGAAGCTTTAGAAGCTAAAAAAATATTTGAAGAAACTGGTAAACAAATATTAATGGAAGAAAATAAAACGGATGAATATACTGAAATAGATAATAGCGTTTCTACACTCAATTCTATAGAAATTCAAACACTTCCGAGTAAAGGAAAGGCATATCCAGTCAAATCTACTATTTATTTTAGCCCACTAACTTTTGGAGAATTAAAATTTTTGAGTGGTTCCACTTTAGAACCACTAGAATCTATTGAATTTTTTCTTAAAAAAATCCAATGCAATTTTGATAAAAATGAAATTACATATTTTGATTTTTATTATATAGTAGTTTTAATAAAAATGTCAACTTATGGGACAAATGAATATAATATAAATTTTCAATGCAAAAAATGCAAACAAAATATTAAAAATTCATTTAGTGTTTTAGATTTAGATTTTGATGAAATACAAACACCTGTTCCTGCTATAATAAAAAGAAACGACGAAAAGCTTGAAGATATACAAATTTATCCGTTGTCAATAGGAAAGTATAGAAAACTTATTATTAATAACTTAACCGACGATTATGATGCGTATATGGCGTCTCAAATTAAGAATTATGATTTTGATGAATCTTTAAAAATAATAAAAGAAGAACTGTGTGGAATTAACACAAATTTATTAGAAACTATAGATGAGTTATTTTATCATGGTGTTAAAGATATAATAATTAAATGTAATAATATATTGCCTGTCTCAGAAGAAAAATCTATCGGCGATGAAGAAGTTAAAGAAGAAGGTGTTATATCATCTGGGGAGGTTTGTGGCGCATCTCACGCTATACCCTTTCAATCACTCACCAAATACATTAGTGCCACCGATGGAGCCAAAGAATCTCTTAGAGATAGAATCCATTTTGGCTTATAAAATGAATATATCACCAAAGGATATTCAAAATTTAGAATATGGTGAGGTATTATTTTTAGAAAAGCAATTAGCTAAATTTATAGAAAAGGAAAATGAACAACATGTCTAAAAAATCATTTGATAAAATCCGAAGTAATCAACTTAATGATGAAGATTTTTTATCAAAAAAAATAAATTTTGCAACAGAATCTCCTAATTTAAATACACAATTGTATAATATTGGTGGAGATAATAATATTAATAATAATGATAATAATAATGACTCTATCAATAAAAGTAAAGATGAAATTTCTATTGATATTAGTAATGATTCTGACGACGAAATTTTAGAAGTTCTTAATGATATTAAAGATAGTGAAGAAAAATCTTATGAGTTAAATAAATATGAATTAGAGCAACAAAAATTATCTGAAAGAAGATCTGCTATCCAAGGGACAAAGGAAAGCATAGATGCTATAAGTGAAAATCAGGGTGCATCTAATATAAAACAAATGGTATTAGAATCTAATGGTATAGGGCAAGCTTACATGGCATTAGATGAAATGTTAGATATATCATCATTGTCCACATCAGCATACGAAAAAATATTTAATGAACAAATAGATGATATAGACGAACAAATAAATTCATTAGATAAAATTACTGATAAAATAGATCAATTAGAAATTGATGTTGATATTAATACAAATAATACAAATAATACTGATAATACAAATAATACAAATAATACTGATAATACAAATAATACAAATAATACTGATAATACTGATAATACAAATAATACTGATAATACTGATAATACAAATAATACTGATAATACTGATAATACTGATAATACTGATAATACAATCAAAAAATCTAGTGAAAATATTGTAAACACTTCTGAGGATAGCATAGATAAATTGTCAGAGTTAATATCTGATGAAAATTCTAAAATATCACTAGAAGAAGAATCCGTTAAATTATATGATGAACAAATCAAATTAGAACAAGAAAGATTAGATGTTGATCGCGAAAATTTAAAAAATCAGCCAGACAAAGAAGAACAACAGGTTGCTGACGAAGAGGCAAGAGATTTTAATAAAAGACAAACTGAATCATTAGAAGAGATAGCTAAATTAACTAATGAAAATAATTCTAATGAAAGTAATTCATCTATTATAAACAATTCAAATGATTTAAGTAATGATTCTAAGGATAAAAAAGGTTTTTTTGAATCATTGTTGGGAACTATAATGATTCCATTTACATCAATAACATCTAAAATATCTGGATTTTTAAAACCAATAACTAGCATATTAACAGATTTTTTTAGTGGGGTAAAGGGATTATTTAGAATGTTTACTATTCTAACTGCTGTTATAGGTGGTGTAGTAGGTTTTTTTAAAACAGATGATATATTTGGCGAGAATGCTACATTAGGTGAATATTTAGCATCTACTATTGCTGGTATATTATCAGCATTTACCTTCGGGATTGTCGATATAGAAGATTTGGCGATAGGTTTAAAGGATTCATTTAGTGATGTTGCTGATGTCTTAAGTGATGTTGTTGATGAAATTTTTGGTATATTTGATTCTATAATAAGTATTTTTACCGATACTTCAGATAGCACCGTTTCTGCAGCATCAGATTTAAAAGATGCTGTAACATCTATATTTTTAGTAATCGGAAAAATAATTGGTGCTATTGCAAAAGTTGTGGGAACTGTATTAAAAACAGTATTTAAAATAATTGGTGCTATAGTAAAGGTAATAGTAGCTATAGTTAAACCATTTGTTGTAGTAATTAGTAAAATACTTGGGGTGGTATTCAGTGCTATTGGTGGTATTATAGATTTTCTAATGCCTATAATTAATGCATTTATAAGCGTAATTACCGGAATATTAGATGGTATTCTTGGTGTGATAGGTTTTATTGCTGATGCAATAGGTGCCGTTCTTGGTGGTTTGTTTGATTCAATTAGTTGGATTGTTGGAACATTAGTTGATGGATTATCATTCGCTATTGATTTAATATTAGCTCCATTTAAATGGGCTGCTGATGCTATAAGTTCATTATTTAATTGGTGGATAGATAGTTTAACATCAATATATGATTCTTTAGTTTCAGCATTTAATTGGTGGGTAGATGTTTTAAAATCTGCATTTGATATTTTTATAACACCATTTAAATGGACTGCAGATGCTTTAAGTTCATTATTTAATTGGTGGATAGATACCTTTAAAAGTATTTTTAATTCTATATTATCACCATTTGATTGGATTATAGATGAAGTTAAAAGCTTCTTTGATATGTGGTTTAATGGAATTAAAGCGGCATTTAACTTATTTATGAAACCATTTGAATGGTCTGCTGATGCTATAAGTTCATTATTTGATTGGTGGGTTGACACATTTAAAGGAATAATAGATGCATTACTTTCACCATTTGAATGGATAACTAATAAAGTTAGTTCATTTTTTGATAGCATTTCTAAGGTGTTTGATTGGATTATGGATAAAATCCATTCAATTATGCATCCATTTGATACAGTAACAGAAAAAGTTGGTGAATCTATAGATAAAGGTATAGATAATACAAAAATTATGGCTTTTGATGTTAAACAAAAGGCTGAAAAGGTTGCAAACTCTTTGAATCCTTGGGGACTAGATAGTGATGAATTTGATAAAAAACAAAAGACCGAAAGAGAAGAATATATCAAACAGTTGAGCGATAAAAGAAAGAAAGAAAAGGAAAATAAAAATAAAAAGATAAAAGAGGATGAATCAAATCCTGATAAAAAGAATTCGAAAGCATATAATACCAAACAAAATAAAATAAAAAACAGAACTAGTGCTGCCGAAGGTAAGAAAGGGTTTGATTATAATAATTATGAAGGAACTAAAAAAGTTCAATATAAAATTAAAAAAATAAAATCTATTAGTTCTACTTCTGAAAGTATGGATCCAGGAAAATATTCTATAAAAGATTTATTTAAATTAAACGGCAATGTTGATGTTAAGGATTTAAACCCATCAGTTTTATATAATCTTAAAGCGATGGGAGCCGAATATTTAGATACATATGGTTCTAAAATGCAAATAAATTCAGCTTTTAGAAGTTTCGATGAACAAGCAAAACTTAAAGCAAAATTTGGTTCAAAGGCTGCAGCACCAGGAGCTAGTATGCATAATTATGGATTCGCTGTGGATATGAATACATCAAATGCAAATAATGCTATAAAAGCCGGTCTTTTTGATAAATATGGTTTTCATAGACCAGTAAAGGGTGAAACTTGGCATGTAGAACCAGTTGGAATAAATAGAACTGCGATTAGAGAAAATGGAATGAAAGAATATTCTAAATCAAAAACTTCTAACACTAGTAATATAAGTAATTCTAATAATTCTAATAATTCTATCAAATCGGATGAAGTTAGTTCATCTTCTAAAATAGTTGCATCGGAAAAAACACCGGTTGATAATAAATCAACATCAACATCAATGAATACAACATCTGTTAGTGTTTCTAATATTTCATCTAATATTAAACCTGCAAAAGTTAATATACCAACATCAAAAAGTATAATAAAAAACAATCAACGTGAAAGTTCTTCAGTTGTGCAAAATAATATTGTTGCACCACCATCAAAAGTATCACAACAAGTTAAAATAACTAAAGAATCTGAAACTTCATTTCCACCAGTTAAAACTGCAGTTAGTGATGCTGATTTATTGGTATTAGGTGGAGTATTTTTAAATAAATAGCTAATTTCTTTAACATAAAAGTCTAACTGTGTAAGTCATACAGTTAGACTTTTTTCTATGTCTGTGTAAGTCATACAGTTAGACTTTTTTCTATGTCTGTGTAAGTCATACAGTTAGACTTTTTTCTATGTCTGTGTAAGTCATACAGTTAGACTTTTTTCTATGTCTGTGTAAGTCATACACCTCTCTCATTATTAAAATCATCAAAATACAAAAATTAAATACTAACAAAGACTATATAATAAAAAATAAAAAGTTTATATATAATAAAATTTAAAAATAAAAA
>Ga0256828_1000143_pt1 | contig 48017 bp, 57 predicted proteins | sample CV88metaG_FD_185993 | JGI IMG/M metagenome (GOLD analysis project Ga0256828, IMG submission 185993) | Hydrothermal vent microbial communities from East Pacific Rise, Pacific Ocean - CV88 | ecosystem: Environmental > Aquatic > Marine > Hydrothermal vents | place: Pacific Ocean: East Pacific Rise...
CATCGTTTAGTATCGCCAAATGAATTAGTTGAAAATAGATTAATTGCTTGTATATTAGACGAAACATTGGATGATATTCTAGCTGTTTGTAATGATTTTCAACGAGAAAAATTTACAGAAATGGAAGTTTTAATAAGCCACTATTTCAATAAAAATTTAAAACATTGTGAGGAGTTGTATGATGAGTTATGTGTAAGCGAAAGAAAAGAATTTGCAAAGAAAAATAACAAATTCAAATTTTTTGGAGTTGTTATGAGAAGTAAATCAAAAGATGAAGTTAAAACAAATCTTATCGAAATGATTAAAAAGCAAACTCAAAAGCTAACTGGTGCTAGAGAGTTATTAAAAAAATTAAAGGAAGAAAATGTTTAGAGATGATGATATTAAACAAAATGTTAAGGATGCTGTAAAATCAGCTAAAAGTTCTATTAAGAAAGTTATAGGTTATGGAGTTGCTGGAATTGCCGCATTAGTAATTTTGATAAATTCAACATATACAGTTGATGGTGGTGAAATTGCTATTGAACAAACTCCATCAGGAAAGTTAATTGCACAAATGGATCCAGGGATTAAATTCAAGTATCCATTTTTATCAAAGGTATTCTTCTATAATGAAGTTACGACTGTAACTTATGATGAAAAGAATTCTGGAGCAACAAGTGATAATCAACCATATCCAATTATTTTTGCTGATACTTATGGTGGTAAGATAAAGGGTACTTTTAGAATTGAAATGCCAAGAAACCCTGATGAATTTAGAGAATTGCATAAAGCATTTAAGAGATATGATAATTTTGTTGACAATGGGGTTGAAAAATTTACAAATGAATTATTAGCTTATACTGCAAACCAATATACTGGTGAAGCATTTATGCAAGGTGGGCAAAATGAATTTAAAGCAAGATTGATGGATCAGGCTCAAGGTGGTCTTTATATTACAAAAAGAACTGCTGTAAGAGTTAAAAGACAAGCTGGTATTGTTGGATTAAAAGAAGATAAGGCGAGTCAAACAACTGCTACTGAACAAGTTATTTTTAAGAATATTATTCAAAGAGATAAAAACGGAAAACCATTGAGAAACCCAAATCCTATGAAAAAATATGGTGTAAAAGTTACTCAAGTTACAATTGATGGTTTTTTACCTGAACCACAGTTAAAAACATTTATGGATAATAAGAAGAAAAGAATTCAAGAAAGAGCGACTCTTAGAGAAAATCAAGAGAATGAGAAACAAAAAGCAGTAGTTGCGAAACTTAGAGGTGATAGAGAAAGAGTTGAAGCAAAACAACAAATGCTAAAAGAAAAAGATGCTGCTGTAATTGAAGCCGATAAAAGAGTTGCTCTTGAGTCAAAAGCCGCAGAATTACAAATAGTGAGAAAGAAGAAAGAACTTGCAATCGCAAAAGCAAACGAGGGAATTCAAAAAGCAAATGCAAAAGCTGCAAAATATCAAGCTCAAGCAATTAAAGAGAAAGGTTTGGCAGAGGCATCCGTAATATCAGCGAAATACAAGGCTAGAGACCCAAAACTATATGCACTTGAGAAACAAGTTGAAGTTACAAATAACCTTAAATCAGCAATGCAAGGGATAACTGTTCAAATGCCAAGAGTTCAAATAAACGGATCTGGTGATGGTAAAGGTGCTACAAATAGTATTGATGTTGTAATGCAAGCAATAGGTATTCAAAAACTTGAAGAATTAACAAAAGCAATTAAATAGGGAGAAGAAAAATGATTGAGATATTAATAACTGACATAAACGGAAGAGAATTAAGTCTTAATCATAAAGTAAAACTATTTGACTGTGATGGTGAATTAACAAAAGAGTCGTATCCTATACGACTCGCACCAACTGATACTGCTTATGAAGTAAGAGTATTGATAAAACCAAATAAATATGTAACATTAATGAGAAATTCGAAATCTAAGAAATTTCTAATTGTTGATTAATTTTATTATAAATAATATAAACTTTTAAAAATTAAAGCTTATTTTAAGCATTATTTAGGTATAATTATAGAGTAAAAAGAGTTCGTCCGGAACAAAAGAGTTTAAAGTTTTTAAAAATACAAGTTAGTTTAATTTGTTTTTAAGTAAACTTTAGGTATAATTAGATATAAATTTAAAAGGATCAAATATGAAAAACCCATCTCAAAAAGTAATCGCTCAATTAGAGGATCAAATCGTAACAACATTAAAAGCTTTTGAAACTGCTATCGTTGCTGGAACTGTACCATCATACACTTTAGAAGATGTTGAAAAAGATTTTGTTAAGATCTTTACTGATGATATGCTAACTTTAGAAACTGGTATTAGAGGAAGAAGAACTGTTGAAAAAAGAGCAAAAGAGATTATTTCTTTATATATTGAAGCTTTTGTAAAAGATGCTCAAAATAGACCATTAAAAGAGGTGGTAGAGGTTGCCGATAAGGACTTAATTAATCCTGTTATATCAAAGTAACTCAAAACAATAATGATTGCATAAAGGGCTTAATAAAGCCCTTGTTGGAGTCATTGACTCAACCATAAAATTAAAAGGATTAAATATGCTAACAAAGGAAACTAGAAAACTTCTGAAATCTGTTTCAGGAATTTCATCAACTGCTGTAATTGAATATCCAATTACACCAATTTGTCCACAAGATAAGTCGGTAATCGCATTTGTTGATTTTACAGAGACTGAACCAGAGGGGTTCGAAAAATTCGGTTCGTATTTCTTAAATGAATTACTTTCTGTTTTAGATTATTTTGACGATGCAAATGTTGAATTAAGAGATGATGTATTATTCATCAGTGGAACGGATGGTAGTTGTGAATATGAAACAACTGAATTATCAGTGATAGAGGGAAGAAACTATGTAGATCCTGCAAAATATCAAGCAATGAAAAATGCAAATTCTGTAATGGAATTTGAGTTATCAAAAGATACAATGCAAAAAGTGAATAAATTAAGTGGTTTATTAAAATTAAATCATATTGTTATTGACTTTAGAGGGGATAGTTCAGAAATGATCTTAACTAATTTTACAGAAATGGATAGATATCAAAACCCTACAAAGCTAAAAATTGATGCTGAAATTACAGAGCATTATGCAATAGTTGTAGATGTTAGAAGCTTCCAAACAGTACCTGTGGATGACTACAGAGCAAGAATTATAATTTCACCAAAAGGTAACTTATCAATTCTTTTAATGAGTCAAACAAAACCAATAGGAATTGTAGTCTCTCTATTAGAACAATTTCAGGCTTAGTCCTGAATAGTTTTCTTATGGTTCAAATAAATTGACCCAATAAGTTTAACAAAACACAATCAAAAAAACAAAAAATCGCACAATTTGCACAATAGCAAAATCGCACAAATTAAAATTAAGGAAAAAATATGAATTTCAACTGGGATAACTTAAAACAAAAAATGGGGAATATTAATTCTCAAAACAACAATGATCAAAAAGATGAAAGATTTTGGGCATTAACAAGAGATGAAACTGGAACTGGAACTGCTGTCGTAAGATTAGTACCTGGAAAGGGTGGGGATGCTACACCACCAATCGTAAGAGTTTTTAATCACGAAATCTTTATTAAAAAAGCAAACGGAAAATGGGGAGTATTTAAAAACCCATCGCCATCAACTATTGATAGACCTTGTCCAGTAAGTGATGCTTATATGGAATTAAAAAACTGTGGTATTGAACAATATGCTGATAAAATTGCTGGTAAAATTGGGAGAAGAACACAATTCATCTCAAATGTATATATTGCAAATGACTTAGGAAATCCAGGAAATAATGGAAAGCTTATGTTATGGGGATATGGAAAAACAATTTTTGAACAAATTCTTGGAGCATTAGAACCAAGCGATCAACAAAAACAATTAGGGGTTCAACCTAAAAACTTATTTGATTTATCAAATGGTGAGGAAATTGTTGTTGCTGTAACTGGAAAAAAATTAGATACTACATATTCTTTAACTTTTAATCCTCCAAAAGCATTATGTGATGATGCTTGTATTGCGGATATTATAGGAAATAAAGCAGTAGATTTAAATGAATTCTTAGATGAAAAAAGATTTAAAGATTATGATACTTTGAAAAATGAGTTCCATAGAACTATTGCTGGTACAGATATTGAAAAAGCTTTATTAGAAATTGGAAGTCAAGTTATTACTGCTCCATACCAAGCAAATTCTGGAGGAGCAGCACAAGCTCAAAATATTCCAGCAAGCACAACTGCTGAAACTGCAGTTGTTGGAGGAGCAATAAATGTTGGAGTTACTCAAACAGCACCAGTTCAAGAAGTAGCTCAAACTGTAGCACCTACAGTTACACCAGTAGCTGAAGTTGCACAAGTGGCTCAAACTGCTACACCAACTGTAACACCTACAGTTGAGACTTCAGCACCAGTTCAAAATACAACTGCAGGAACATCAGCACCAGCTGATATTGAAGCTTTATTAAACGATCTTTAGGAAGTAGGGAAAATTCCCTACCCTAAAAAATATTAAAAGGATTAAAATGTTATTAGTAGACTTCTCACATCTTGCAAATAGGAACTTATTCACTTCAGTTTTTAATGCGAGACCAAAGAAAAAAGACGGAAAATATATTACTGAAGATTTTATTGGAATGTATTTACACCAAATGTTTATATCATTAAACTTTTTGAAGAAACAATTCGGAAGAAAAGAAATGGTTTTAGCAATCGACTCAAGAATGAATTGGAGAAAGGATGTTTATCCTGATTACAAATCTCATAGGAAAAAAAGTAGAGATGAGAGTGAGATAAATTTTGAAGAGTTTTTTAAATATAATAAAGAACTTATTGAAAATCTTAAAGAACATTTCTCTTTTAAAGTAGTTGAAATTGATAGAGCAGAAGCAGATGATGTTATTTTTGCTTTAGCTGAAAAATATAGTAAATATAATGATGTTTTAGTAATTACAGAAGATAAGGATATGAAAATTGTTCTTAATTATGGTGCTAAAATGTATATGCCAATTAAAAAGAAATATGTTGATATGACACCAACTGAATTAAGCCTTTGGGTAAAAACTCATATTTGTCTTGGAGATGCTGCTGATAATATTCCAAATATTCTTTATAACACTGGTTTTACAGATGAATATAAAGCATATCTAAAAGAAAAAGAAATTTCTTTAAATGAATATGAATATGATTGTTTACCATATGAACAAATCGTTGCTTTAGAAGAAGAGTTTGATATTTGGTACTTGAATAAAAAAGGCGAAAATGTTGAAAAGAAAATCTTTAAAAAAGTAAGGTTTGGAGAAAAAACTGCTGAAAAATTTGCAAAAGATCTAGTAAAAAATCTAGAGGGAGAAACACCACATCAAAAGCTTTTAAGAAAGAATTTTGAAAGAAATAAAAACCTTATTCATCCGAGTGGTATGCCAGCTGATATAAAGCAAGCTATTTATGATGAATATGATAATTGTTCTATCACTTGTAATTATGGTGGTATTATGAAATATTTCTTAAAACATTCTCTTAAAGAACAAGTTGCAAATATAGCTACATTTACAAGATAGAGGATAAAATATGAAAACACTTGACTATATAGACGAACGATACTTTTTAATGACTAATGTTGCAACTAAAAGTCCTAAAATCGGTCAGACTGATATAGCCATTTGTTGCCCTATTTGTAAAGAAGGAAATTCCTGGGATAGAAAACAAAGATGTCATTTATATATTAAAGATTCATTTGATAATGCTATGATACATTGTTATAACTGTGGAATACATTGTAACCTTGAAAATTACTTATATATGGTTGATGAGTCTCTTTTAACACAATATAAAAGAGAAAAATTCAAAGATAAATTGGATGAATTAAAACCTAAAGAAAAAATTATAAGAACAAATGAAGATGTTACGAAAGAACCAACAGTTTTTCTAAATATAGAGGAATTACCATTCAGGAAATTTACGAAAGAAGTAAGAGATTATCTAAAAACAAGAAAACTTGAAGAATTTGAAGAACTATTTTACTATTGTAATGAAGATGTATTCTTAGATAATAAGTATCTTCCAATAAAAAATAGTATAATCACCCCTTTAACTTTTAAAGGGAAGATCTATGGTTTTCAAGCAAGAAGATTAGATACTAAACTTTTTTCTACATTTATTCCGGATGCAAATATGGGGTTTAAAGCTTGGAATTATTATAACTTAGATAAGGATGGACCAGTTTTTATTTTTGAGAGTGTTTTTGATGCTCTCTCTTCTGGTCTCCCTCTTAAAAATATTACATCGGCTTTGGGTTCAGATTTTAGTCCTAAGCTTGCAGAGGGGCTTAAACACCCCATTTATAGCTTAGATAATCAGTTTTTAGATATGACTTCAAAAGAGAAATGCCTAAAATTAGTTAAAGAAAATAAATATGTGGTAATTTGGCCAACAGATATAAAAGTTAAAGATTTTAACGAATTATTAAAATATAAAACAAAAGAAGAAATTAAAAAAATTATAATCAGTAATGTTGAGACAGGATTAAAGGCTTCCATAAAGTTGAGTATATAGCGAATATTCGCTTATAAATAAAATTATAAAAACAAAAACTAAAAGGAGTCAAAAATGACAAAACAAGATTTAATTAAAGTAGTACAAGAGGAAATTGCAACAGCATTCCCTGAAGTAAAAGTAACAGCAACAGCAGCAGAGAAAGTTCTAGCAAACATTGGTGAAAAAATGGAAGCAGAATTAGTTGCAGGTGGTTCAGTAACAATACCAAAAATTGGTAAAGTTAAAACTAAAGTTCAAAAAGGTAGAGAAGGAACTCTAAATTTTGGTCCAAGAAAGGGTGATAAATTTAAAACTGAAGATAAAACAGTTTTAACAATCGTTCAGGATTCAAAAATAGCTGATAAGCTTTAGGAAATAGGTTATGGAATGTCTTTATCTTTCTACACCAACTGAAAAGATTATAAATCTCAAAAATGTATCAACTATTTTAGTTGATACTGAGAGATGTAAAATAATCTATAATTTTATTAATTCTATTAATATTATGGACAGAGAAACTCCGGATTATACATATCAAACATTTGATAGTCCTGAAGAAACTCTAAAAGAATTTGAGAGTATTAAGAAAATTCAATATGTTAAAGACAATTTCTTAATTTCAGAAGATGTGAAAAATTTAGGTGAGATAGTAAATAAAAACTTTATCACCTCTATTAATATTGATGAAAAAAGAAAAAGAATTGTATTTAATCTAAATTTTTCTATAACAATACTTGACCATAAAACTAGAAAACCAATTAAAATTTCTAAATTTGTTTACTATGATTACAAAACAACATCAGATTTAAAAACTGAGCTTGGAAAATTTGTAGAAAAATTAGTTTAATAAGATATTAAGGTCTTTTATAGTATAATATAAAAAATAAAGGAATAAAAATGACAGAAGATTTAAATTTTCTAAATGTAGACAACGATGTTGAAAAATCAAAAGAGTATATTAAAAGAATACTTTATATTGAAAATGAAATAAAGGGTCTTAAAGAAGATATAAAAGTTATCAAACAAGAAGCGAAAGAAGATGGTATTTTAACTAAAGAAATAAATAAAGCTATAAGTAAAGTAAAAGCTAAAATCAAAGAAGACGGAAACCCAACTGAAATGACATTAGTAGACTCATTTATCAATATTATTGAAAATGATGGAGATCTTTATCAATCAATAGCTTCTCTTTTAGAAAATTAGGAAGAAATATGATTAAAGAAGCACTTAATTCAATAAGAGAAAGTAAACCAAAAATCTTTAGAGATGGATCTAAAGATAAATGGGATCTTGAAGGAATGGATAATTATATAAATAAAATTGGACTGTCTATTTTAGGAATTGGTCTTTTAGAAAAATTCTTTAAAACTAAAAAAGATGCAACATATATTTTTACAAATTTATTCAAGGGTGAAGAAGCAAAAGGGAAAGAATTTTTAGACGGAAATCCAAATAAAAATGAAATCCTATGTAGATATGCTTCAAATAGTACCATAGCTGGTGGAATGACTCCACTATGTATTTTAAATTCGGAAAAAGGATATATGAGATACTTAGAAAATATCGATGATGATCCAGAACTTGAAGATGCTGAATGGTCAAAACCTCAATATTTTAATTATTTGAGAGTTTTAAACTAAAAAAGAAAGAAATTTTAAAATTTCTTTCTAAAAAGTCAATTTTTAGAATTGTTGACTATAAATAACTATATCTAAATATAAAAACTAAAGGAAAGGAAAACTATGAAATTAAGTTTAAAAACAATTATTTTAAGTAATATTGAAAATAAACCAACAGAAAATACGTCTAGATTTATAGATAGTGCTCTGGCTCAAGAAATTTCATATCCTTTCTACTCTCAAAAATAAATAGTGATCTTTGGTCACTATTAAGTGGCTAAAGTTTACAACTTCAAGAAATTTTATAATTTCTACAATAAAAACAATCCACTTAATTTTATTTTAAGACTATTCAGGTATAATATATTCAACTAAAGGATATAATATGAATGATAGTTTAATTACAAATGTTGCTACTGTTACTGGTGTTACTGCTGCTCTTTTGATGGCATTAAATCTAAATATGTTTTTTATAGCTTATTTACTTTTTGTAACAAGTTCTATTTTATGGGCAATTTATGCTTATAGAAATAGAAATAATCAGTTATTAGTTATGAATATAATTTTTTCTATTATTAATTTAATAGGTTTAATTAGATTTTATTAAGCAACATTTAAGCATATTTTAGTTATAATAAAGAAGTTAAAAAATACTTGTAGCTGTAATTAGTAGAGCAGAGTGTGGAAGTCCCTCGTGTTGTTGGTGCAAATCCAACCAAGTTTATGCAAATCCTCAGCCCATTTATGGGAGTCGTTGCTAAGAGATTTGAAAATTTTTTAACTTTTTAATTAGACTTTAAGCTTTAATTAGTTATAATATAAAGATAAATGGGGTATTAGCTCATCAGGGAGAGCACTTGGTTTGCAACCAAGAGGTGATTGGTTCGAGACCAATATACTCCACCATTAAATTTAATAAGACTTTAAGCTTCAATTAGCTATAATATAAAAGTTTTAAAGGTCACATAGCTCAGTTGGTAGAGCACCAGACTGAAAATCTGGGTGTCACTGGTTCAACTCCAGTTGTGACCACCATTAAAAGTTATAAATTCTTTAAACTTTATGAAGAATTTAATTAGACTTTAAGCTTTAATTAGCTATAATATAAAGATAAAATATTGCATCGTCGTCTAATGGCAGGACATCAGCCTTTGAAGTTGAGAATGCTGGTTCGATCCCAGCCGATGCATCCAGGGCAAATAACTCAGTTTGGTTAGAGTTCCCCACTCATAATGGGGTGGTCGTTGGTTCGAGTCCAGCTTTGCCCACCATTAATGCCCAATTAGTATAATGGATTATTATGCCAGTTTTGTACTCTGGTGATAGAGGTTCAATTCCTCTATTGGGCTCCATTAAAAGTTATAAATTCTTTAAACTTTATGAAGAATTTAATTAGACTTTAAGCTTTAATTAGCTATAATATAAAAGTTAAAATGGTCTCGTCGTATAGTGGTTATTACACCAGCCTGTCACGTTGGTTACGAGAGTTCAATTCTCTCCGGGATCGCCATTAAAAGTTATAAATTCTTTAAACTTTATGAAGAATTTAATTAGACTTTAAGCTTTAATTAGCTATAATATAAAAGTTAAAATGCTCGGTTCGACTATCGGTTAGGTCACCATACTTTCAATTTGGTAAGAGGGGTTCAATTCCCCTACCGAGTACCAAAAAGTTATAAATTCTTTAAAAATTTAATTAGACTTTAAGCTTTAATTAGCTATAATATAAAAGTTAAAATGGCTCCATAGTTTAGTGGTTAGAATATCGGGTTTTCATCTCGAGGACGAGAGTTCAATTCTCTCTGGAGTCACCATTGAAAGTTATAAATTGTCTTAATATACTGCTCCGGATTAACTCAGTTGGTAGAGTGCAACACTGTTAATGTTGAGGTCACTGGTTCGAGTCCAGTATCCGGAGCAGTGTATTAAGAAAGGAATTTTATGAAATGTATCGATAGCTCAGTTGGTAGAGCACCTGACTTTTAATCAGGGGGTCGTGGGATCGTTCCCCACTCGATACACCATAAATGTAGTTTGAAAGTCGTTCGGATACGGCAGCGAGACTGTAAATCTCGTCTCTAGGGGAGTGGTTCGAGTCCACCAAACTACACCATAAAGAAGTTAAAATACTTTTAAGAATAATGTTAAAAATGTTGAAATTCCACGATTATACTAGATTTAATTTAAGTAGGCATTTCATTTGGAACAAGAGGGTGGAAATCTTGGGTAGCTTCGAAACTACAATATTATTTTTAAAAGTATTTTATTTATAAAATATAAGTTAATAGAAGTCTCAGTCGGCATTTATGTAAAGAGAGAGTGTTAGCTTTAAGGATACTTAGAAGTTTTTAACCTTATTTGAACATATCAAAATGGGTTTTATTTATAGCAGTGTAGAGTACTGGTAACTCGCTTGGCTCATAACCAAGAATATGTTGGTTCAATTCCAACCACTGCAACCAATGGAGAATAAAGTTTTTAAAATACTCTAATAAGCTACTTCCAGGTTCGCCTTTGAAGAGTATTTTAAAAACTTTATTAAAAATGTAAAGCGAGCGAACCTGGAAATTTTCTTGCTTTTAAAAGGAGTATGAAAATGTATATTTGTAAATATTGTGAACGAAAGTTTAAAAATAAAGGTGGTTATACAACCCACCATCCATATTGTAAGGAAAATCCTAATAGAGTTCAAAGAGAAAAGTCTCCAAATGCTCATCGTAGAAAAGGATCTACTCCTTGGAATAAGGGAAAAACATTAGATGAATTAGTAACTGAAGGAAAACTAAAAGAAGAGTCTAAAAACTCAATGATTTCTGGAAGTATAAAGGGTGGTTCAATTTCATCTGGTAAATGTTTAAATGAAGAACTTGAATTAGAACGAAGAAAGAAAATTTCAGAAGCAATGAAAAATAACCCAAATTGCGGTGGTTATCGTAAAGGTTCAGGAATTGGTAAATCAGGATGGTATAAAGGATTTTATTGTGATAGTTCTTGGGAATTAGCTTTTGTGATTTATAATTTAGACCATAATATTCCCTTTAAAAGGAATAAAGAGAAGTTTGAATATATTTTTGAAGGAAAGAAAAGAAATTTCATTCCCGATTTTATTATGGGAAATGGTGAATTTTTAGAAATAAAGGGATATAAAACAGAACAGTGGGAAGCTAAATTAAAACAATTTAATAAACCACTAATAATTTTATATGAGAAAGAAATTAAAAAATATTTAGATTATGTTTATAAAAAATATGGAAAAAATTTTATAGAGGTTTATGAAAAATAAACCTCCATTCTGTTTTAAAAAGTTAATTAGTTTAATTTTTTAAAGTAGAATATCTACTTAGGAAGAAAGTTTTCTTCCGAGTTTTTCACAGAGTTTTTACTTATAAAAGCTGGATAATTTTTGCTAATCTGGGTTGATCTCCAAACTTGTGAAGAATTATAAACTACTCATTCGTTGGGTTTAAATTATTATACGATTATAATAAGGTTTAGGTGATAATGATTTTAAAGTTTGACTGCTATATCACTTCTATTAAATCGGAAAAACTTAGAGTCTGGAGGAGTATTTTACTGCTTATCCAACTCATTATAAATGTTATGGTTAATAATGGGTTCAATTCCCATATCAACTGGTGTTTATTGGGTTCAATTCCCAACATTTATAATATCTAAATGTAGCTTAGTCTGGTTAAAGCACTTGTTTTGGGAACAAGGGATCGGAGGTTCAAATCCTCCCATTTAGACCATTTTATGGTGTCGTTATCTTAATTGGTTAAAGTCTTGGTCTGTGAAACCGAGTATTTGAGTTCAATCCTCAAACGACACCCCATTTGCATCTATGGTGGAATAGGTAGACACAAGAGACTTAAAATCTCTCGGCTGAAAAGTCGTCCCAGTTCAACTCTGGGTAGATGCACCAAAAATAAGGGGATATGGTGGAATTGGTAGACACGATGGTCTTAGAAACCATTGGCTGAAAAGTCGTGCAAGTTCAAGTCTTGCTATCCCCACCATTTATAGTCCTGTAGCTCAGTTGGTTAGAGCGTTCGACTGATAATCGAAAGGTCACAAGTTCAAATCTTGTCAGGACTACCAAAATCTCGTGATAGTCTAATGGATAGGCATCGGTCTTCTAAATCGTTATATGTAGGTTCGAGTCCTACTCACGAGACCATTTTTAAGGAAGTAGTTCAGTTGGTAGAATAGCAGATTCCAAATCTGTCGGTCAGGGGTTCAAATCCTCTCTTCCTTGCCAATTTAATTATATAAAAATCAATAGTATAAAGAATATTTAGATATTTTTTCTACTGTTCGAGTTTTAAAATTTTTTCAAAAACAATGGTAGGGTACACGAATATCTGCAGTTCCGTTCGTCAGTCCAGAAAATAGAATAAAATTTAGTAAGGAAATTAAATGAAGAAAATAGTTTTTATATTATTAGTTGTAAGTGGCTTATTTGCAAATATGAATATTTGTGGGTATGGTGTAGTTACAAAAGTGTTAAAAGATGATAATGTAGGTTTAAAACACGAAAAATTTATAATACAAAGTAGAGGAAAATCTATTTTAGTTGCTCATAATATTTCTTTATCAGAAAGAATTCCTTTACATAAAGGTGATAAAATAACATATTGTGGAGAGTATATTAAAAACGATAAAGGTGGAATTTTACACTGGACTCATAAAAGTAATAATAGAAAACACAAAAGTGGTTATATTATGTTTAATAGGAAGAAATACGATTAATTCTTCCAAATAAGAATATTAAAGGTATTTTTATTTGGAGTAATTCACCGACGAATGAGTGGTTCTATACAAACTTCTCTAGAATAGAGTGGCTTTTATTCTTAAAATTTTATTTTTGCGAGATCATTATAATAAAATAGTATAGTAACTTTTATTATAAGAGCAAATGAGTAAGGAATGTGTGGAGAAGATCTAACACCTCAAGCTAAAAAAACATTCCATTTCTTCTTTATAAGATCTTTAAGAGGTTTTATAAAGGCGAAAGTCTTATTTTATATCTTTCAAATTTTTTAATAATATGCGACGACCACAAGCTATCATATTATTATCAGCAAATTTGATTTAACCTTATAGTGTGCTTGTGCAGTTTGTTAAGGCTCTGAAGAACGGAAGCTTCGAGATATAAAATTTTTTAGAAGGATCTAAAATGAATTATAAATTACATTATGATAAACTTATTGAAAAAGCGAGAAAAAGAAAACTAACTTCTTATAAAGAAAGTCACCATATTATTCCAAAATGTATGGGTGGTAGTGATAAAAAAGAGAATTTAGTTGATTTGACTGCTAGGGAACATTTTGTTGCTCATATATTATTAACTAAAATTTATCCAAACGAGGGTGGTCTTATTAAAGCTGTTCAAATGATGTGTATTGGTCAAGAAGAAAGAAAGATGCATAATAGAATGTATGGTTGGTTGAGAGAAAAATTTAGTAAAAGAATGTCTAAAGATCAAAGTGGTGAGAAGAATTCACAATTTGGAACTATTTGGATTTGTAATATAGAAAAGCAAGAAAATAAAAAAGTTGATAAAAATCAAACTATTCCTAAAGGATGGTTAAAGGGTCGAAATCTTTGGAAGAAGGATTTATTAACACCAAATGAAAGAAATGAAAAACGAAAGCTTGAGACAATTAAAAGAAATGAAAAAGTTAAACTTTTAAAACAACAAGAGCGAGAAAGAAAAAAGTTAGAAAAACAAGAAAAATATAGGAGTGATTATTTTTTGTTTAGGGAAATAGGTTTTGAAAAATTCAAAATTAAGACAAACTATGATAAAAGTTATGAAAATTTAGTAGCACTTTTTAAAAAATATGTTCCTGAATATATTTCAATGGATCATAAAGCAGTCAAAAAACGGAGAATAAACCAGATAGGATCTGGCACTGTTTGCTAAACAGTTGGAGGTTTTAAAGCCTTGGGAGTCGGGATCCCTGTTCTCCTCCATAAATGCTGGTGTAACTCAGTTGGCTAGAGTTCCTGTTTTGTACTCAGGTTGTCGGGGGTTCAAATCCTCTCACCAGCTCCATTCTTTTTTATCAGAAATAAAAATATTTTTTATAAAAGAGAATTAAAGGATTAAAATGAGAATTAAAGTTTATTTTCTAACACAAGAGTCGCTAGAAATTATTAATAAAAAATTAGATATTAAATTATTTGAGAATTATTCTTATTTTAATATACAAACAAAAGAATTTAAAATTCAACCTCCTCAAAAAGAGAAAGAAGAATTTATTGAAAATCTTTGGAAAGATACTAAGCTTCCTAAATATATTTGGGGAGAAGAGAAAGACTACTTTGCAAAGATTGATATAGATTTTGGAACACTTTCTTCATCACAAATATCTGAAATATTTGAACAAAATATAAGCGATATCACACAGTATATAAAATATCCAAAAATTCAGGGTACTTTTATAAATTCATACATAAAATCAAATAAAACTAACGAATATCCAATTTATATACCGACTAAAGGTAGGTGGGATAATTGTAAAACTGCAGAATTTTTAACTGCTATTAATGCAGAATTTTTCTTAATAGTTGAAGAACAGGAATATAAACTTTATAATAAATATTATCCTAAAGAAAGAATATTAATTCTTCCTAAAAGTTTTCAAGAAAATTATGAGGTTTTAGATGACTATGGAAGAACAAAATCAATCGGTCCAGGAGCAGCAAGAAATTTTGCTTGGGAAGACTCTATCAGACGAGGATATGATTTTCATTGGGTTTTTGATGATAATATACCCTATTTTTATGTTTACAATAGGAATTCTTATCATTTATTAGGAGACACTGGTGCTTTTTCAATACCTGAAAGGATGATTAAATCTTATGATAATATTGGTATATGCTCAATAAATTATGAGAAGTTTGTAGCTAGGAGATCAAAAAATCCTCCATATGTAAAAAATACAAGAATGTATAGTATGTTGTTGATAAGAAATTCTTTATCAACGAGGTGGAGAGGAAGATATAATGAAGATACTATTTTAAGCTTAGATCTTTTAACACAAGGTATTTCAACTCTACAATTTAATTTCATACAAGGGAAGAAAATGACAACTCAAACTCTAAAGGGTGGAAATTCTGAAGAGTTTTATTTTAAAGAGGGTACTCTACCAAAATCGATGATGATTTATAATGAGTATCCCGATTTTACTGAATTGATTTATAAGTATAAAAGATGGCATCATCAAATAAATTATAAGCAATTTTTATTTAATCCAGGACAAAAGACTAAAGAGTTTTATCAAGATTATAATTTTGAATATGAAATTTTCACATATGGAGATAAAACCCTAAAGGTTCCAGAATTAGCTAAAATTTTAGAAAGCAAAGATTATAATTTATTAAATTATGAAAAAGAAGAAATTAAAAGACTTCAGAGTGTTGAACAATATACTCAAGGATATTTTTTTAGGTCTCCAAGACAAAAAGTTTTTATTTTTGGAATTATACCTAAAGTTGAAAATTTAAAAGAAATATTAGATAATGATAATGATTATATAAATTTAGTTACTCAACAAAACTGCGAGGAATTAGCAAAGTTTTGTTTTGAAACAACAAATATGTATGATGTTAATACCTTAAATGAAGCTGAAGAATTAGCTGATAAAATTATAGTTTTTTGTCCTGCAGATGCTAAAAAGTTTTTAAAAAGTAATAAAGAAGTTGAAATAAAAGAAAGTTTTAAAAAAATTTCAATTTTAGATGATTTTTAAGCAAGGTTTAAGCCTTTTTATGTTATAATATATTATATAAAATATAAAAAGGCAAAAACATGAAAAATAAAGCAACAATATACACAACATCACTGGTAGTTAGAAACTTATTAAAACACGAATTATTAGGTCAGTTCAGCGACGGAAGATGGGAAAACTCAAGAAACGAAAGCTGGAAATATTTAGATACAGTTGAATTAAATACAGATATGAAAAATGGAGTTCAATTTAAAAATGGACAACCTTGGCAATATTCTGGTTATACTTGTAATGATAGTGATTTAAAAAAATATATCGGTACAAGATTATGGGTGAATGCTATTGTTTCAGATTATTTTAAAGATAAATTAGATATCAAAACAATAGACTCAATCGTTGAAATAGTAACTGATATAGATGCTTGTGACTCTCTTCCAAGAAGTAAAAAAGTTAGATATGAATTTAACCCTGAAGATTTAGATGAAAGAGTTGAATTATTCTTAAAATGGTCAAAAGAAGGAGGATCTTCGAATTATTATACTAAAAAATATGAAGAAATGAAAGCCTTAGTTGAAAACTATAAAACTGAAATTACAGAATGTTTTGAAAATACAACATATACAAAAGTTGATTTATCAAAAGATCTTGATAGATGTACAGAAACTTTAAAAACTATGCTTAATAAATAGTTTAAAACCTAAAGGAAAGAAAAATGAAGAAAGAAACTTTTTACTGTGATTGTATGGATTGCGGAAACGACTGGGAAATTGAATCTACAAAGAAAGATATTATAAAAGACTATCAAAATGGTGATATAATGTGTCCTAAATGTCATTCAGGCGATGTTGCAATTTCAGATGAAGATGGAAAAACATTCGGTGGTGAGAAATTTGAAAAAGTATCATTATTAAAAGAATGTTTGAGTGAATTAAAAGAAAGCAATGATCCTCACAAAGATGCTTTAGAAAGAGGAAACCAAATTTATCAAGATCAAATGATAAATGGTGTTAAAGAAGTTGTTTCTCTTTCAAAACAATTAGAAAAAGAATTTAAAAAAGGAATTCCAGCTGACTTTTTTAAATCAAGAGGATATTTAGAAGATATTATCAAACAATGTGAAAAGGTAATAGGATCAAATGATGCAACCATCAAAATATAAAATTTCTTTATTAAAAGAATGTATAGAAGAAGCTAAAATTAGAAAATCAAAGGTTTATTTTATAGCATTTGATATTAATAATAAAAAGACTGGTGAAAAACTTTTCAGTACAAATGCTGATAATGGTGCAGATCAAGTTGATAAAAAATTAACTCAAGCTAAATTTAAAAAGATTTTAAAAGATTTAGAAATTATTCGTTATACTCAAGATGGTAGTGAGGATGTAACTAAGGCATTTATATAACAATGGAAGAAAGTCGATTTACTATTGATAGTAGGAGTAATATAAATCATTCATTTGTTACTTTTATTTGTGATGGTGATGATGAAGAAAGGACTAAAAAACATTTAGAAAACCTTAAAAATTCTTCCCACTCACAATTTAGTATTGATGGGCATTTATTAATTACTAAGTTTGCAACATATAGATTATGGAGATTTAACTCAAACGAAAGCTTATCGATAGGTGAATTTTTAAAAAAGTAAAAAGTTTTAAAATTTACAAGAAATTTAAGCTGAAATTAAGCTAAATTAAGGTATAATACTACATATAAAAAATAAAGGATCAAAGATGAAAAAAATCACAATTACGGAAGCTTTATCAAAGCTAAAAATTACTGCTAAAAAAATTGACAAAGGTTCAAGAACTATTAGAATTGCTGGAATTAAAAATGCTAAAGGTGTTGTTAATGGGAATTCTCAAGAAAATGAATTCTTAAAAAAAGTTAGAGATGATTTTCAATCTATGAGAGATCTAGAAAAAAATTATCAAGACTTAAAGTCAAAAATTGCACAATCAAATGCAACAACTGAAGTAACTGTTAATGGTAAGAAATATACAGTTGTTGAAGCTATTGAAAGAAAAAATAGAATTGAACAAGAAAAAGAAAACTTGACTTCAATCTTAAGAGCATATGTTAAAGTTGAAAATGAAGTAGCTATGCAAAATGAGCAAATTACTAGAAGAATTGATAATTTGTTAGAAACAAAATTAGGGGCTGACTCTAAAAATCAAAAAGCTGATGATGTAGTTGAGTTAAAATCAAAACTATTTGATGCTGATAAAGTTGAGCTAGTAGTTCCAAAAGAAATATTAGAACAAGTTGAAAAATCTATTGAAGATATTGAAAACTTCTCAGCTGAAGTAGATGTTGCATTATCTATTATTAATGCTAAAACTGAGATTGAAGTTGACCTTTAATCTCTAAATAATTAGTCCCTTTATAACGAAAACATAAAACAATAACGCTCCTTTGCACTGCGATATGTGCAGAAACTTTTTTATTTAGGAAAAAAGAAAAATTTAATTAAAAGTCTGAAACACGGCTTTCTGTTTGAATCTTACAGAGTTTTCAACTATTAAATTATAACTTTTAAAACTTAACTAAAAACAACTAACTAACAAATATTACATATTATAATATTAATTAGTAAAAATTATAAAATCCTGTGGTCAGTTTTTATAAGCTTAATTATTGTGCTTCCTTGTTTGTATCAGGCTGTTATAAAGGGATTTTTATTTTTTACTGAGTATAATCTTTAAATTCAGTAAAAAATAAAAATGTCCTCCAGATGCTAAAACTTTTTTATGTCTCCAAGACAAAATAAAAATAATATGTCTCCAAGACATAAAAGAAATTTCTTTTCTTAAAATCCCTCCTAAAAATAAAAATGTCCTCCAGATGCTAAAACTTTTTTATGTCTCCAAGACAAAATAAAAATACTTTAAAAATCTATAAAATTTAATTTCTTTTTAAGCTTTATTTAGCTATAATATAAAATAAAAAGGATACATATGAGATTTACACCATACAGTTTTAGTAAAATTAGCTGTTTTCAGCATTGTCAAAAACAATTCGAATTAAAATATATCAATAAAATTTATATACCATCAGAAAATATAGCTTTAGAAAAAGGAAGTTATATTCACACAGTGATTGAAAATCACATTATTGATAAACAGATACCGAATTTTGATTTTAAATTATCAAAAGAAAAAGATATTAATGATTTCAATAATATCATAATTAAATTTTTAAAAAGTGATTTATATAAAGATTATAAAAGTTTAAATAATAAAATGGTTGAAAGAGGTTTTTCAATATCATTAAATGGAAAAGAAATTGAAGTTAGTGATTATAAAAAAGACTCTATTATTCGTGGGTATATTGACTTTATGTCTTATGATGAATTAGGAAAAAGCTTACTTATAGTTGACTGGAAATCAGGAAAATATAAGGAAGATATTAATGAATTACAAATAAAAATATATGCATTATGGGGGTTTTATACCTTTGATGTTGATTATATAACAACTGAGTTTTGCTTTGTTGAACACGATAAAACTGTTAATCAACAATTCAAAAGAGAAGATATTCCTAAGCTTAAAAAAGATATTTTTGAACAAGTATTAATGGTTGAAAAAGCTGAAGAATTTAAGAAAAATCCATCACCTCTTTGTCAATGGTGTGATTATAAAAAACAAGGTTATTGTGATGGGAATTATGATTTTCATAATATGAAGATTAAAACTGGTTTATAAGGAAAACTATATGGAAGAAAAAGTGGAAAAAATATTATTTACAGTTTTTGAGTCAGGTACAAAATCAAAAACTCCAACTTCTCCCTTTGATGATAAAACATTTGTTTTTAATAGTATTGAAGTTCCAATGGATGAAGTTCCGTTCTTAATAGAAAATTTTTATTATCTTAATAGAGGGTTCAATATTAAAAATAAAAGATTAAAAAGAACAAGGGAAACTCTTGAAAAACATCTTGTGGAACCAATTCAATTTATAGTCTTAGATGTGGATAAAGTTTATAATATAGCAGCAAGAGATAAGGTTATCTTAACATTAACTGAAGAAAATATTCCATTTGTTCTTTGTAAAAGTAGAAGCTATGATGAAAATACAAATTTTAATATGAAAGGAGTATTCTTTGTCGAGGGACATAATGATACAAATGGTATATTAGAATTTCTCTATAAAATACAAAGGAAAATAGGAAATGTTGCTGAAATTGATCTTTCGGTTAGTAGAATTGGAGCACTTCAAGCACCCACATTACAAGAAAATAGTTTAATATTTCAAACACTTGATAATCCAAAACCATACATAAGACATATTGAAAAGCAAGAATTTCAAACAATTCATCAAGATAATGAAATAACTCAAATAGCAATCGAACAATTAAATCTATTGGGATTTTCAATAGCTGATGAAAAAGATGATATGTTTATTTTTCAACATCCAAATGAAAAGACTCCTAAAGGTTACTTTCTTTTCAAGGATTATCCGTTTATTTTAAGACACTTTAATCCTAAGAAAAATATTAGCTTATTTAAAGAACTTATAAAACATAAGAAAGTTAAGAAATACTTTGAAGAAATAGATACTCAAAGAAAAATAGAAATAATTGATAAACCTTATATCGGGGAGAAATTAAAAGTAAAAGAAAAATTCTTAAAGGTTGATGGAAAGAAAAACTTTATTAAAAGCTTTTTAAAGGACGAGGACGGAGTTTTAAACATTAAGTCCCCAATGGGTAGTGGAAAGTCTAATATCATTGATTACATACTAGAGAATACTGATAAGAGGGTGTTATTCATTACTAATAGAATAAGCATAGCAAAAGATATAATGGAGAAATATGATGGTTTAAAATTATATTCAACTACTGAATGGAATGTTGGAGATAATTTAGTTTGTCAATTTGATAGTTTATGGAAGTATGACTTAAAAGATTTTGACTTAGTTATTATTGACGAATTTATGAGTTTACTTCTTCATACGAGAAATAGCTTAAACAACTTTAATGTCTTGAATAAAATTAAATTTTTCTATTCTTTGAATAAACAATTAGTATTATTAGATGCCTTTCTTTTCAATTATGAAGATAAATTCTTAGGATCTAGAAATAGATATATTATTGAAAATTCATATAGAGACAGAACAAGCTTAGTTGAATATAAAGATGTTAATAATTTATTAAGTAAAATTGTAAAAGTTGCTGAAAAAGAAACGAAAACTATTACAATTTCTTGTAATACAAAAACTTTAGTAAATTCTATTAAACTGATGCTTGAAACTAGAGGAAAGAAAGTTATAGTTATTGACTCTGGTACATCTGATGATGAAAAAGAAATTATATATTCAACTTTTAAAGATGGAAGCGACTCTTATGATGTATTAATTTATTCTCCATCATTGACTGTTGGTATTAGTATGGAGTTTGAGTCAAATTGGCATTTTCATATTGACGAGGGAAATTCTATTGATGTTATTAGTAGCTTACAAATGATGAAGCGAAATAGAAATGCGAAAAATATTCATTATTATATAAAGGAAAAGAAAAAATATCTTCAATATGAAGATGGTGTTTTATTAGCTGAGTTTGAAAGAGATCTTGAAACAAAGTTTTTTAATCAAAAAGAAACTGGTTTTTTAATTGATGTTGATATGAATGGGAATTTTACACCATCCAGATTTGCTAAATTTCAGATTAAAATTGAAGCCCTTTATAATCTTTTAAGTAATAATAATTATACAAGCTTTAAAAAACTTCTTGAATTTCAATTTCTAAACGACCCGAAAATGAATGAAAAATATGTAGAGTCGTTTATTGGTAAATATAAGAAAGAATATAAAGAAAATGAAAAACGAATGGTAGAAATATTGACAACTAAATTCAAAAAGGGAATGGATAATGATAAAAAGATATCTGATATAGAAAGAAACTTTTTATCACTCCAAGATACTGAAATAGAATTTTTATTAAATGAAAGTGTAAAAACTCCTGATATTATAAAAAAGATTTATAATTTTAAAATCTATAATGAAAATAAAATTAAAAATATAGTATCAAAACTTTCTAATGAAAATATTATACCAGCTAATGAGAAAGCTAACTTTAGATTTATGTTATTATTAAAGGAAAAAGGATTTTCTTTAAAACCGAGATTTGTTATTAGTGAATTAAGGGATATGGGACTTCCAGTTGATAAGATGAAAACATTTCTATATAGTATAGGTTATAAATGGCGATATAACTCTTTTATATTTGATCCAGTACTAAACACACTGTCATCAAAATTATTGCTTTAGGGGGAGATATGAATGGTTTAAATTGGTACACTTCATATTATGGAAATTTAAGGAATTTGAAAGGGTATAAAATAAGCATATCAAGATTTATACCTTTCGGAATTGGTAAAGCTGTAGATTTACAGGATATTCGTTTAGCACCAACTCCTAAAATATTATCGTCAACTAGAGATGGTTATATTGAAGATTTTAATTTACTTTTGGATAAAATAGATATTCTTGAAATAATTAAAGAATATGAAAATAGGGCTTTGGGTAAAGGTCATACAAATATATTTCTTCTGTGTTATGAAACTCCGGAAGAATTTTGCCATCGTCACTTGGTCGCCGAACGAATAAAAGAGTTTAGGCAAATAGAAGAATATAGAAATGAAGCTATAATAGATTTTTAGGAGAGAAAATGGATTATTTTTCAACAACATTTGGGGTGTACTTATTAAGATGGATTTTTTCAGCATTTGTGATGATGGTTCCATTATATTTTTTAAATAAGTATAAAGTAACTAATAAATTTAAGAATAAAGAATATATCGATTTAATAATAGTACAAATTATTGGTGCTTTTATTTTTTTCAATATCGATAAACTTATTTTTAATTAAGCTTATTTTAAGCTATTTTATAGTATAATAAAGAAAAGGATTATAATTATGGAAACAAAAACAATATCATTGGATGAATTATATAAATATCCGATGGGTACGAAAATTCAAATTGATGAAAAAGGAATATTTTATATCATTGGATTAATACCTTATGATATACAATTATTTGATGGAAAAAGAAAGGTTTTATTGAGTGAGTTAGTTGAAGATGATTTATCTCAGTTAGATACATTACATATAACTTTTAAACAAATCCCAACAAATGATATTTTAAGAGATATTTTACAAGTGGAATTAGCTTATCTTATTGAAGATGGTTTTGATGAGACTGAAATTAAAATATTAATAGAAAAAATTAGTAAAATTAAAGAATTACTTTAATATATAATTAAGCTTTAATTAGCTAAAATAAAGGTTAAGATTTGAATAAAAAAGAATTATATAATATAATTATGAATTCGCCAAATTTTAGGTTACTGTATTTAGTTGAAAAAATTATAAAAGAACCTAAACTTGATGATATTACTTTACTAAGCTTTAAAGATGGAAATCAAGAGTTTAAATTAAAAATAGACATATATGGTGATAAATTGGAGTTACAACTTAGTTATTCTGAATTAAGAGGTTTAAAATTTTTATTAAATGGAGAATTTCATATGATAACTGATGTGACTCTTCTTTGCTTAATTATAAAAAAGAATAAAGGAAAATAATGAGTACAAGAAATATTCAGCTTATGACTGAAGTAGAACATTGTTTAAAAAGACCAAATATGTATATTGGTGCTGTGAAAAATGTGAGTGAATTGAGATTTGTGTTTTCTGAAGAAGAAAACAAATTTATCATAGATAAAATTCAATATGTTCCTGGATTGGTTAAAATTGTAGAAGAAATACTTGATAATTCTGTTGATGCATTTGTTGATAATAATTTTAAAGGAAGCCCTAAAATTTCTATATTTTTAGAGGACGATCATTTCAAAATTGAAGATAATGGAGTAGGTATTCCAAATTCTACAATAAAAGATCACGACGGAAATGTTAAATACTCTTGTGAAGTTGCTTGGGGTTCAATGAGAGCAGGAAGCAACTTTGATGATAGTAAAAGAATATCAGCTGGTGCAAATGGTGTTGGAAGTTATTTAACAAATATATTTTCAAAAGAATTTATAGGTATAAACAAAAATTCTGGTAAGAAAATTGTTTGTAATTGGAAAAATAACTCAAGCGATTTTGAACTTAAAGAAAGTGCTATAAAAACCACAGGAGTTGAAGTTACAGCATTCCCAGATTTTAGTAGATTTAGTGTTTCTAAATTTGGTAAAGGAGAAAGAATTGCTATTTTAACAAGGATAAATATGTTAGCATTAACTTATCCCGAAATTAAATTTAATTTTAATGGTATGTTAATAAAACCAAAAGAAATAGGATTTTAAAATGATACGAGAAATTTATGAAGCTTTAAAAATTACTTTTAAAAAGCTAAAATATGTTGGAACTGAAAATGATATAGAATGGAATATTTTCTTTAATAATTCTAAAGACCATAGTATTTTTTCAAGAATGAAAGAAAGAACAAGTTTAGAATTTAAAGAGATAGAATATAAATTATCAAAGGGTGTTGATTTAATTTTAAAGAAAGTTAAAAAAGGGAAAATTGAAAAACCTCTTCAAATAGCTTTAACTTATAAAAAGTCAGACTTTAAAGCAATCTTTAAAGTTGTTCCCGAAGAAAAAGCAATAATTCTTCTAACTATTTTAGCGACTGATATGCATACTAAAGGTGCGATTGACTGGAATATGAACGAGTCTCTTGAAACTTTAACAATAGATATAGATCTTTAAGTAAAGATTAAGTAAAATTTAGTTATAATATACTTATAAACAAAGGAGTTTTATTATGACTAAAGATTTTTTACTTAACAAAGAACTTTTCAAACGATTTAATGATATGTTAGAAGAAAGACTGACAGAAGATGAAATAGAAATAGATGGTTCTGATATTTTTGCTAGAGGAGATAAAATATCTTTTCATTATGGTAAAGATTGTGAAATATTATCACTGAATGGTGAACCATTTCTTATAAATGAAGATTATAAAATAGAAGAAGAGGTTGAAGAAGAAATCAACCTATAAAGGAAATGAATGAAGATTGGTGAAATAAAAAATGATAATTTTGAAATAAGGATTGAAGCTAATGAGACTGATGATTTTTCTCAGTTATCAATAGTCAATGGTCTTTATATAAAAAATGGTGGTACTCATATTGAGTATATATTAGAAAAAGTTATACCACCGATTAGAGAAAAACTCCAAAAGCAGTTTAAAACAATAAAACCAGCTGACATAAAAAATAAAATGAAGTTAATGGTTGTTATAAGAAAATTTGGGGCTTTAGAATTTACAAGTCAAGAAAAAGTAGAAGTATCTAATTCACAAGCAACATTTAGAGAATTCTTTGATGGGGTTGATTGGACTAAAGTTGTTAAGCAACTTTTAAAAGATGAAAATCTTATGCTTAACATTACAGAATACTTTCGATTAAAAGAACAAGTTAAAGAAAGTGTTGAATTAAAGAAGTTGGCAACAGCAACAAAGGCTCTTAATATTGATAAATATACAGAACCAACTCATTATAAAAAAAGACTTTTTATATGCGAGGGAGAGTCTGCTGCTGGAGGATTAATACCAACTTTGGGTAGGTATGAAAATGGATTTTATGAATTAAAGGGTGTTCCTACAAATGCTTGGGAATTAAGCCCATCTAAAATTAAAAGTTCAACAGAGTTAAGTGAATTATACACAATTTTAAAACAAGAAAACTTTGAAGAAATTGTTATAGCCACTGATGCCGATTTAGATGGTCATCATATTGCTGGTTTAGTTATAGGGTTTATTGTTAGATTTTTACCTGAGTATAAAGATAGAATTTATCGTTTTGAAACTCCTATTATTGGAGTTAAGAAAGGAAAGAAACTTATTAGATGGGTTTATGACTTAAATGATGAAGTAAAAACATCAACATCTGAAGTGATGAAATATTACAAAGGGTTTGGATCTTGGAAAAAAGATGATTTAAAACTTGTAATAAAAAAAGATGGTTTAGATGAAATGTGTGTAAAAATTGAAATTTCTTCAACTGAAGTTATTGATAATTGGTTACATAAGAAGAAAGTTGATGTAAGAAAACATCTAATAAAAGAAAATAGCTTTGATATTAATCAATTATAAGGAATATAAATGGAATTTTTAGATGAATTTGAAACAACTGAAATAACAAAACCTACAAGAAAAACCAAAGATGTAAAAGACTTCTTTGGTAACGAATATGTAAATTTTGCTTCTTATGATAATTTAAGAAAAATTGCTTCTTATGTTGATGGGTTGAAGAATTCATCTCGTAAAGTTGTATATACTATTCTTGATAAAAATATTACAAATGAATATAAAGTACAAAGATTAACATCGTTAGTGTCTGAACATACAGAATTTATACACGGAGAAACAAACCTAGAGGGTGTAATTTGTAATCTAGCACAAAATTTTGTAGGATCAAATAACCTTAATATTTTATATCCAGAGGGGAATTTTGGTACAAGATTTTCACCAGCACCATCTGCAAGTAGATACATCTATACATTTAAAGAAAAAGCTATTGATTATATTTTTAGAAAAGAAGATTTTGATATTCTTGAAATACAAAAATTTGAAGGAAGTGATATTGAACCAAAATATTTTATTCCTATTATTCCATTTGTTTTAATAAATGGTTCTTTAGGTGTTTCTCCTGGTTTTGCTCAAAAAATACTTCCGAGAGACCCAAAAGAAATTGTAAATATTTTGGAAGAGTATTTGAACGGAAAAGAACTTCCTACTAAAATTCTTCCATTTTATAAAAACTTTAAGGGAACTATTTTTAGTGACGATTTAAGTCATAGAGTAAAGGGTACTTTTGAAAGAAATGGCAGAGGAACAATTATTATTACTGAATTGCCAGTTGGATATAACCTAAAAACTTATAAAAAAGTTCTAAAAGAACTACTTGAAAAGAAAGTTATTAAAAAATATAAGGATTTATCTGAAGATGATTGCTTCAAATTTGAAGTATCAGTTAGCTTAGATTTTATGAAATTAGAAGATGAAAAAATAATTGATAAACTTAAATTATATAAACCATCAACAGAAAACTTTACAACTATTGATGAAAATCTTAAAATTAGAGTATTTAAAAATGAGATAGATTTATTAAAAGATTATATTGATATTCGTTTGAAACTTTATAAAAAGAGAAAAGAATTTAGATTAGTTAGTTTAGAAAAAGAGATAGACTTCTTAAAAGATAGGTTAAAATTTATTCAATATAAAATTGATGATAAAATTATAATTGATAAGAGAAGTAAAGAAAATGTTGCTAAACAATGTGAAGATTATAATATTAAGTTTTTTGAAGACCATATGCGATTAAATCTTTTTTCTTTAACTGAAGAAAAAATAGCTGAGTTAGAAAAAGAATTAGCTAAAGTTGAAAAAGAATTTGATACTTTACAAAAAACAAAAATTGAAACAATTTGGAAAAAAGAGTTAAAAGAACTTAAAAAATTTCTTTAACTTCTTTTTAAGTAAAACTTAGTTATACTATTATATAAAGATTAAAGGGTGAAATATGGAAATGAAAAATGGAATTTTAAGAAGAATTACACAAAGATGTATAAAGGCTTCAAGTGAAGATATTAAATTAATTGATACTTTTTTAGCATCAGAAATTATAACAGTTAATGGGACTTTTATAGGAGTACCTGAAGAGTCTGGTGTGAATGAACTTTCTTTTATTACTGATATACAAACTGGTAGAAAATATGCTATTATGACTGATAAAATAATTGCAGTCGGTGACTATAAAGTTGAAACATATGAAATTGGGAATGTAATCAAGTCATACCTATTACCAGACGAATTAACATTTACTCGCAAAGATATTGAAGTTAATAATATTGGTGTAATTGAGTTATGAAAAAAGAAGAACTTTTTAATTATATAAGAGAAAATTATAATATTATTGATGAATTTAAAGATATTATAATTTTCAAATATAAGGATGAAGTTCAAGAACTTTATATTTTCGAACTTAAAGCTTTTATAAATGGAAGAGAGTTCAAATTACTTCAACCAGAAAATGAGATTAAAAAACTTATACAAAGAGCAGTATCTCGTTCAGTTAGTATTAAAAAATCTAAAACATTTGTAATATATGAAAAAACTAAAGATATTTTTAAAAACACTGGAATTGAATATTATTTTTCTCAAGGTTTTTTAATTTTTTATCTGCAAGACATAGAAATAAAATTTAATTATTCTGGGAAGTTTTCAATACCTATTCAAAAGACAGTTTTAAGCGAAGAAGAAAATGAAATTATTCTTGAAAAAATAAAGTTAATAAAAGAAACTTTAGAACCTTATTTTGATAACCAATTACAACAAGTAAAATCTCTTGCTCCATTACCATAGTTAATCAACTATAAATATTATAACTTAAAGACAACTTAAAGGATATAATATGCAAGATGCAATAATTGTTGCTGATGTAATGGATGATAACGAACCATCAGTTTTGATGGAAAAACAATCATCAGATCATTTCAGTCAAGCAAATGAATTTACACAAACCTTAGAACAATCAAATGAAGATCTTCTAAGACATAATAAAATACCTGATAGAAGCATAGCTAAGATTATTTCAAATACTGAAATATCTATTGACCTTGCACTAGCAGCACAAGCAAAACAACTTTCTCATAAAATGTTAAAATTAGAGAGATTTCTTTCTAAAATTGAAGATGAATTATTCTCAGATGAAACAATAGCTGAACTTGATAAATCTGATTTAATGGCTTTATATACAAATACAAGACTTATGAAAACAGACTCATTTAGAATGCTTAAAGATATTAAAAAAGATATTGATTTTGACAATCTTGAAGTTAGTATTATGGCTCTTAATGCTAAAGGTGATATGAATGCTGCTGATCAAGATAGTGATGTTGGTGATGTATTAGATAAACTTATGAAAAATGAGGGCTTCCTTGATTTAGCTATTAATGCTCAATTAAATGAAGTTGAGGAAGAACCAAAAGAGGTTAAAAAGGATTAAGTATGGAAAAAGTTTCAAATAGAGATTTGAAAAAGATTTTTTCTACTTATGCTAAACAAAATGGTTATGAAGAAATACCTCCTACAATAATCGATTTTATAAATGATGATTATTATTTAGGACAATCTTTCAAAGACTCTTTGTTCCCTTTTTGGAAAAGAAAATTAGTTGAGATATACCCTACTCCATTCCCAGAGCATAATAGAAAAAAACTTATTATTATGGACTCTGCAACTGGTACTGGTAAATCGACAGCAGCAATGATTATGTTCTTATATGATTTAGCTAGACTTTTATGTCTTGAAGATCCACAAGGACATTATAGGTTACAAAAATCTGCTAAGATTGTTGGGGTTTTAATGAACTCTACAAAGGAAGCAGTTGAACAAGTAAACTATGATCCAATGATTTCTCTTATTAGAAGAAGTCCTTTTTTCGTTAGTAAATTTAACAATAATACAAAATCAAGTCTTTTTATAAAAAATATTGATATTACTACCACTACAAGAAAAAGAGGGTTGGTTGGTTTAAATGCTATTACTTTCTTAATTGATGAAATTGCAAGATATGATAGTATTCAAAAAGGACTTGCAAAAGAACTTGTTACGGAAGCACTAAACAGAGTAAACTCAAGATTTCTTTTAGGTGGAGATCGTTGGCCAAGTTGTCCATCAATTATTTCATCAGCCGATACTGATGGAAGTATTATTGCCGATTTAATGAAAATGGCAAAGGGTGGAGAATTAGGAATTGATCCTGAAAAGATCCAAAGAATTCAAGCAGCAAGATATGAAGTTAAAGCTGGAGTTACAGATTATTCTGGAGAAACATTTAGAGTTTTCTTAGGAAATATGACTGCCGAACCATTTATTGTTAAAACTGCTGAAGATATGGAAATGGCTGAAAAATTAGCATCACAACCAAATGAAATTAAAGATGTTCCTATTGAACACTTATCAGAATTTAGTATTGATATTTATTCTGGTATTAGAGATGTTATGGGGATTAGTATTTCAGCTGATAGAAGTTTTTTCTACAGTAAAGATATGTTAAGACAAGTTATGGATGTAACATCTTTTAACACAGATGTTATAGAATTACCAAATGGTGCTGATTTAATTGATATGTTCAATACAAAAAGCTTAGATATTTTAAGTCCTGGAGCACAAAGAGTTATAGGAATGGATATCGCTTTAAATGGGGATAGATTTGGTTTAGCTATGGGGCATATTCATAAGTTTAAAGAAAATGGAAATGAAAAAGAATACGAACTTATGATAGATTTTGCTGTTGGAATAATACCATCAGCAGAACAAAAAATAAAATTATCAGATATAAGAAAGTTTATATATGATTTACACGATAGAGGAGTTAGTATTGATTTAGTTGTATCAGATGGATTTCAATCTACTGATATGTTACAAACCTTAAATGATAATGACTATAAAGCTGTTCAACATTCAGTTGACTTGAAGAAAGATAGTTATTATGAATTTAGAAATTATGTTATGGAAGAAAAAATATTTATGCCATTTAATAGCATTCTTTTTAGGGAGTTAATAAACCTTAGAGAGAACCCTAAAAAAGTGGATCACCCTGAATGGAACCCTGATGGAACTAAAGGATCTAAGGATATCTCCGATGCTGTAGTTCAAGTTGTTTGGGGTCTTTTAAATAAGATGGAATTCAATCCAGTAAATGGTAAAGATTTTGTTGAAGATATGAAAAGAGGGCTTGAAAAATATGATGAAATGGTTGAACCAAATGAGATTGCTCAACTTTTTCAAAGAAATAACGATGAGGATGCTCTAAAAAGTATTGATAAATTCTTCTAATAGGTTTTTATAACTAATAAATACTATTATAAAATTGAAAATAAAAAAGGATGAAAATGGGATTATTTGACGGAGTTTATAATACTTTTAATAAACTAACAACCGATGCTTATAAAAAAGCATTCGGTGGAACTTCATTTGCTCAAATTGACCAGATGCAACTCCAAAAAATGAAGAACGATCCAAACATTGATAAAAATGTTAAGGAACTTGCTCTAAACTTTTTTGAAATTGGTGAAAATAAAGCAGAATTTATTAAACAATTAGATAATATTAAAAATTTTTATTTTACACAATTAATAATTGATAGAATAATTGAAGATGGGTTGAACCCAACTAATGGAAAAGATTTATTTAAAGTTAAGGTTAAAGACAGTAAAGGTGAAAAAGACGAGGTTGCATCAGAATTCCTTATGGATTTTGTAAATACTATGAATTTGAAAAAAATTATAACTGATATTTCTCACGATATTTTACTTTATGGTGAATATGCTTTAAGAATTGATGTAAATTCTTATCAAAGTGGTGAAAAACTAAAGGGAATTATTAATATACACGATGATGTTGATATTGCAAATTTATTACCAGTTTACAACGATGGCGAAATTAGTTATTTCTTAACAGTTAAAGACAAAAAACTTGAAACAGTACAACCTACTGAATATGTTTATTTTAGTTTACCAGGAAATAGATTAAAGATGAAATTTGAAGGACTTGATAATAAAGTTCTACATTTAAGAATGGGTAAATCTGTTGTGTATCCAGTTCTTGGTTTAATAAAAGAACTTAAATTCCTTGAAGAAATAATTCCTCAGCAATTTATAAATAACCTTGTTAAAACAAAATTATTAGGAGTATCTGTTCCAAATAAAACCAAACCATCTGATGCAATGGAAATAGCTTCAGTTTTTCAAAGAATGATTAATAAAACTTTAACAAAAACAAATGTTAAAGATGATGAAGAGGAAATTTTAAGAGAACTTAGAAGTAAAGTTGGTGATATTAAAGTTATGCCGATGTTTGGTGATAAAGGTTCGATTGAAACTATTGATTTTGGCGAAAATGATAATTTTGATGATGTATTTGAAAAAATTATGGATATTAGAAAGAATGTATTTTTAACTATTGGTATTCCAACATCAATCCTTGATGAAGATGGTTCTAAAGGTGAGATGATAAAAGATCACATTAGATATACTAAAAAATTAAAATCAATTCAGTTCGCAGTACAAGATGGTCTTCAAACAATGTTTTATATTCATTTAGTTAATAATGGATTTACAAACTACTTAAAAGAAGATATTGATATTAGCTTCTTAAATATTTTAAATACTGATGATTTAGAAAGACTAGAATATATTGATATTATGATCAGTATGATGGATAATTTTAAATCTTTTGTTGAAGATTTTGAAGATAGTGAATATGCTGAAGTAAATTGGCCAGATATTGTCAAATTTTATAATAGTAACTTTGAAAATTTAACTGGTTTTTCTCTTTTTACATTAAAAGAAAATGCTGGTGAAAAAGATGATGACTTTTAATAAGGATAAAAGATGAAATTTAAAAATGAACAAGATTTAACTATGTTCGAAGCCTTATCGTTTGATGAAAAAACGATAAGGAAAAAACTTCAAATTGTTAAAAAATCTATTGATAGAAAAAAGTCAAGAGATATGAAAAATAATTGGAGAAGAAATAAGACCCAACTAAAAAAGGGAATTAAAAAATGGCATCAAAGCACACAAGGAAAAAGATTTCATAAAGCCCTTGGAAGATTTAATGCTTTAAGAGAAAATAAAAATGATTTAGATATCATAACTGATGCTTTATTTGGTTTAAATAGTATTGAGACACATTTAATTCTTGAATTAAAATATTATGAACCAGATATTGAAGCACTTAGTCAATTTTTACAAATCTTTGAATTTTTTAACGATGATATGTATAAGCTTAAAGAAAAACTCACAGAAGCATATATTTATGGAAATTTAGATGATAATACTAGAACAAATCTTGAGGAAGTTTTTGACTTTTTTATTGATCCAAAGATGTTATATTATTCTCTAAGAGAAGCAAAAAACCTTTCAAATGACATTTCTGAAATGTCAGAAGAGGAAGCAAATAAATTTGATAATGATATAACAGTTATTAAAGAAAATATATTTGAAGAAGATGTGAGTGTTATCATAAAAAATATGTTAATATAAGGAAAAATTATGAAAGTTCAAGAACAGAAGCAAAAAGATATTATTGTTAATACTGAAGTAAAAAAATCAACAGATGCAAGAACAGTATCTGAAAAAATCGTCAATGGTGGAAATGAATTAGCAACGGATAAATACTTCCAATATTATAATTTTTATGGATTTTCTTTTTCAAATGATGAAAAAGATTGTCTTGATAATTATCCATTTGAAAATAAATTTGATGGGAGTTATCAAAAAGATAATACTCTTAAGAAATATGCTGTTGAAAATAAAAAACCAGCCATATTAGAAATACCTGAATTTAATAGAAAGGGAAATTTTCTTATAACTTGTACAATACAAAGAAAAAGTTATAATACTGGTTTTAATGTTAGCTTAATATCAGAAATTGGCGAGGATAAAAAAGAAAAACAAATCGGTTCATTTGGGAGATTAGGATATTCTTGGGGAAAACCTACTGAAGAAACTTTTTCAATCCATACGACAGTATTAGACAATTCTAAATTATTTTTAAAGTTTTTTACACCTAGAGGTTCTAAAATTTCAATCTTAAATATCTCTATTTTAGAACTTGGGAAGCAATTATGATAGTTGAAGATCTTTTTAACCTTAATTTTTCTCTTAATCAGGATGGTGGAGAAACTTCATCACAACAAACAAATGGTGGTCAAGGAGATCTTGGAACATTACCAACTACAAATTTAATGGTAATTGACCCATCGAAAGATATAGATATCGATGATACACAATTTCTAAATCTAGTTTATAAAAAAATTAAAGAAGCTAAAGAAGTTGATACGAAGACTTTAAAAGACATTATAAATACTTCAAAAGAACCACTTTATATAATTATGGCTGGTTCTGTAGGATCTGGTAAAAGCTATTTTATTGATAAACATTTTGCAGATGTAACTAGCATAGATGTTGATGATATTAAAAAAGATCTTGGAGATACAACTGGTGATAAAAAAGTTGCAAAGGCTGTTAAAATCTTACAAGATGAAGTTGATAAGCTTTTAAAGGGTTCTGAGAGTTTTATTCAACAAGGGACTTCTGCCAACTTACAAAGCACTATAAATAAGTTAAAGAAAGCTAAAGAACATAATTTTAAAACTGTTTTAATTTATGTAGATGGTGGAGATGAAGAAGAGATTTTTAAAAGAATACAACAAAGAGTTGGAAATGGTGGTCACGGAGCATCAATTTCGCTTGATAAAATTAAAAAGTCTAAAAAGTTTTCAAAGCTAACATTAAATGCTCTATCAAATAATTTAGGAAATGCTGATGATATAGAAATTTCAGCCTTAAATAAAGCTATTGATAAAACAACTAAAGATATAAAAAAAGCTCAGGATTTACTTGACTATTTTTTAATAATTGAATAGAGTATTATAAGGAAAAAATATGAGAGAAAGAATAGTTGAAAATTGGGATTTTCAATATAATTATGAAGCTTCAGAAACTCCAAAAGTTGAACTTATAGAGAGCAACGGAAAACAATACCACGAAGAAATTTTAGGTATTGTTAGAGGAGAATCATTTTTTGGGGACTCATTCAGTAGAAATGGAAGATTTTACCCAAAAAATCTTTGGAGTAATGCACTAAAGAACCCAGATACTAAGAGAAATTTAGAAAGAGGTTTAATGTTTGCTTGTATAGGGCATCCTGAAAATTATTCTCTTGATGAATTACTAGCATCTGGAGCAGTTGCTGCTAAAGTTGCAAAAATAGAATATGATGGTAAAGTAGGAATGGTTGAATATCATATCCTTAATACACCAGCTGGTAGAATTCTTAATACAATCTTTAGAACAGGAAGTAAACCATATGTTTCAACAAGAGCATTCGGAAGTTTTTCAAATGAAACTGTAGAAAAAGATGGAATGAAATATAAAAAACTAAATGAAAATGATTTTGAAATGGAGTCTATTGATTTTGTTCTTAATCCTGGATTTTTAGGTACAAATCCTGAATTAAAAGAAAGCTTTTCGGAAGACTTAAATAAGTTAAAAGAAAGTGGTATTAGATGTAAAGATGGAGTTTGTAATTTAATTCAAGAAGCATCTGATATGGATAAAGGGATAAAAATGGATAAATTAGAAGCACTTGATAAAGTTCAACTAATTAATATTGTAGAAGGACTAAGACAAGAAATTGATTATTTAATCAATGAAGATGAAAAAGAATTTTCGTCATTTGATATTATTACTTCAACAGAAAAAGATGACTTTAAACATTTGAAACAATTTGTTTCTTATTTAGAATTGATGTTAAAATTCTTAAGATATGATGTTAGATATGCTGAAAGATATGCAGAGTTTGTTAGATTAACTTCTGATGATATTTTTGATAAAAGTGTAATAACTCAAATTGGTAAATTCGCCGAAGATGTAATAAATGATGATGTTGATGAGAGTTTACAAGAACTTTCTAAATATATTCTTAAAATTATTGATATAAATAATAACAAGACTGACGATAATGATGAGACTAAAGACTCAAAAGATGTAGATAATGAAGATTTTATTGATACATTAGTTAAAAGTTTTTATGAAGCTCAAAAATTAAAGTCTGAAAATGAAAAGCTAGAAAAAAGAGCTCAAAAGTCAGAAAGTCTTATAGAGAATTTTAGTAATGGTGAAAATTTACTTAATAAACAAGTTGAATTTTTAGCTAGTTTAAATAAATCTTTATCAGAAGAATTAGAACAAGTTGAAGTTAAAGCAAACGAAAAAGAGACTGAAATTAAATCTCTTGAGGAAACTGTAGCAACATTATCTAGATCTCTTAATAGAAAAAATGAAGAGTTAAATAACTATGAAGCAAAGGTTGAAAGTCTTTCTGAGAAAGTTAAAATAATTGACTCAAGAGAACCTGAAAAAATTGTGGAAACAAAAGTTGAAAAAGTTGAAAACCCTTTAAATGAAGAGTTAAAAACTAAACTTTCTGAAGTTGAAGCAAAGAATGAAGAGTTAGAACAAGAATTAAAACAAATTCAAGAACTTTATTCTGATTTAGAAAATTCAATTAAACCTGATGTTGATATGACACCATTAAAAGAGTCAATTTCTTCTTTAAGTAAAGAAAAAGATATAATTGGTGAAAAACTTGAGACAACTGAAAAACAGTTAAATGAGACTATAAATAAAGTAAATAGCTTGAAAGAATATAAAGTTAAATTCTTACAAGAAAAATTTAGAGTTGAAAAACAAACTGTAGTTGAATTTTGTGAAAAATTTGATGAAACTGAAGTTGAAGCTCAACTTGCTAGACATACAAAGATATTAAAACAATCTGAAGCTAAAGTTGCTCCAGTAGGGTTTGATGTTTCGTTTAAAGATAAAGCTGAGAAAAACGAAGTTAAAGAAAGATTAAGCAAATTAGTTTAACAATAAATATATTTTTAGGTAGCAAAGAATGCTTTGAGATATAGAAATAAGTTAGCTATGAATTTTGTCTTTTGACAAAATGGGATTATCTTAATTGATAATATAAATCAAAGTTTTGGTAATATTTTTACCATTAATCGGAATAATCAATATTCCCGAATATAAATAATTTAAAATAAAATAAAGGAAAATTTATGGAAGTAAAAAACATAAATGAACAAGCTGATAAGCTTTATTCACAATACAAAGAATATATGGACTTTTACGAGTCAAAAGCGACTGTTGGTAAAACAAGAAGTATAACAACTGAAGATATCTATGCATTCGGTAAACAATTAGAAAACTATTCTCAATGGCAATCATTTGTTGAGTCAAATGGTGGACAAGGTGATTTAGGTGTTCTTCCAAATGTTGCACTTGATGTAATTACTGCTGCAAACACAAGTTCAGTTATTCCAATGTTCGCATCTGTTCAACCACTTGATGATGTTCAAGGAACAATCTGGTTTAAAAACATTGTTGCTAAAACAAACAGAGGTAATGTTAAAGATGAGCAAAACCTTGTAACTGGTATGGGTGGTAGACAAACTGTTGCTAGTCAATTTGCTGGTTCTACAATTACTGGTGAAGTTGAAGCTACTGGTGATGGTAAAACAACTAAATTTGCATATACTGTAAAATATTCTCCTGTTCTTCAAAGAACAATTACAATTTCTATTGCTGGTACATCAGTAAAAGGTATTGATGATGGTGAAGGAAATATTGTTGGTGTTGGTATTACTAAAGGTACAATCAATTATTCAACTGGTGCTGTAACTGTAGAATTTAATGATGCTCCTGCAGATGGTGCTGAAATTACTCAAGCATACTCTACTGATTTTGAAGGAATGGATGAAATTCCTACTGTAAATACAGAGTACACAAGTAAAATGATCAAAGCAAAAGATTTTGCACTTAGAAGTGAAATTGGTTTATTCAAATCATTCGCAATGAGTAAAAGATTTGGTATTAATCCTGAAGAAATGATTGCAAAAGATCTAGTTCAAGAATTAAATGCTGAAACTTCAAACAATGCTGTTTTAACTGCTTATATCAATGCTGTTGGTACTGTAGAGTGGAATAAAAAAGCTCCAACTGGTGTTTCTTACACAGAACACAAACTTACTTTCTTTGATGCATTAGCAAGTGCTGAAGCTCAAATTTTAGGTAATGCTGGTAGAATGAATGGTGCATCAGTTATTATAGCTGGTACAACTGCTTCTTCAACTTTAAGAACTATGCCTGGATTTGTTGCTGAAGAACAACAAAATGCTGTACTTGGTACACATTACTTTGGTACTTTAGATGGTAAAGTTGTTATTAGAAGTATGGCTCTTCCTGCAGATGAAATGGTAATCATTTCTAAAGGTAGTTCATTCTTTGATAGTCCAGTAGTATTCTCTCCATATTTACCACTATATGTGACAAATATGATGGATGGTATGGATCATAATCCACTTAAATCTCAAAAAGCTGTAGCAATGCAAGCTGGTATTGATGCTCCTGTTGGAACATTAATGACTAAATTAAAAATCGTTGAAGCATAAGCTTCTCCGATTAGAGATTTAATCTAAGGGAGTTTATTCTCCCTTAAACTTTTCTTAAAAACATGCGAAAAAATTAAAAGAATAGACGAACTCGCCTTAAAAAGTGACCTATTTTAAAAGGAAATTTGAAATTGAAAAAGGATAAAATATATGAAATTGAAAGAATTTAAAGTTACTAATATATCAGATCTTCACGTAGTTGTAAGAACTCCAAGTGAAACTTTTGGATTGAACCCTAAAGACTCACAAATTACAATAGCTGAAAAGATGGGAGACATTGTTGCTCCGAAAGATTTAATAGAAATAACTTCAGGTAAAAAGACATTCTTTAAAGTAAACGAAACAGTTGTCGAGATAAATCACGATGGTAAAATTCTATCTGGAATTGAATTAAAAATTAGTGATGTAAACGAGTCTTTAAATACTAAAATTAAAGAGACTGTGAATAAAAAAACTGATGATGTGGTTGATGGGATTAAAGATTTAGCTAAAGAAGTTGCTAAAGAAGTAAAATCAAAAGTTGAAGAAACAAAAACTGAAGAAAAAGTTGAAACTAAAGTTGAAGAAACAAAAACTCCAGCTAAAAAACCAGCTCCAAAGAAAGCTCCAGTTAAAAAACAACCATTAAATAAAGTTGAAGAAACAAAAGATGAAGAAGTTAAAACTCCTGCTCCAAGAAGAGGAAGAAAAAAAGCTTCAGAAACTAAATAATCCAAAGGAATTATTATGAAAGAAAAACTTGAACAAATCAAGAAAATTGCTGAGTCGTTTGGAATACCTTTCTCAGAAGATAAAGGTACTTTAGTTCTTGGTGTACAAGAAACTAACAATGCAGACTTAGATTTAATTGATTTTTTAAAAATTTATGTAAAAGATGATGCAAATATCATCTCAGATGGAAGTGGTTATACTGTAAAGGTAACTACAATCGGTGCAACTAACTTAAAAATGATGCTTATATCACTATTTGCTGATGTTTATGATGTTGAAGTAGTTGATCAAGAAACATTAAAAATTGCTTCTAAAGGTGCTATATCAAATGAAGATGCTCCTCAAAAAGTTGATTTTGCTGAACTTGCAGAAAGATTAGATAATGATTTTGTTGAAATTGAAGTTCACGAAGACAAAATTGTAATAGGTTCTGAAAGAGAAAAAACTCTTGAAGCAATAGCAAAACTTGCAGATGAATTTAATGAAAATTTAAACATTGAAATTCAAAGAAAACAAGTAGTAATTAAATAACTAAAACATATAAAAGGAAAATTTTATGATAGTAGATAAAAGAAAAGCAGTAATTGAAAACTTCAAAGAAGAATTTTCAGTTAATAAAGCAATAGAAACTCTAGAAGATTTAGGGTATAAAGTAGTAAAAGATGTAACAGTTGAAATGGCAGAGTCTGTTATAGCTGAAGCTGGTAAAAAAGTTTTAAGTGAAGCTGAACTTGCAGAAATTCAAGAAAAAGCAATCATCTCTGAAGATGCTATGGTTGAAAAATTAGAGACTGCTGGTTTAACAGTATTAACTAATGAAGAATTAAAAGCAGTTGAAGCTAAAATGGTTGAAAAATTAACATTATCTGAAGATGCTATGGTTGAAAAACTTGAAGAAGCTGATATGACAATTTTAACAAATGAAGAATTAGAAGCAGTTGAAGCTAAATTTTCAGAAAAATTAATTGAGTCTTTAGAAGCAGAGGGTAACTTAATCATAATGAAAGAAGAAATTCAAGCATTTGATGAAGAACTTGCTAAACTTGTTGATGCAAAAGTTGAAGCTAAAGTTAAAGAAATGGAAGATGAAAAAGATGCCGATGGTGAAGATGCTGATGCAGATTTAGATGGTGATGCAGATTTAGATGGTGATGATGATATTCTTGATGATGAAGATGAAAAAGATGCCGATGGTGAAGATGCTAAAAAAGATGAAAAATCTGAAGGAAGAACACAAACTCCTAAGAAAACTATGTTAGCTGAAAGACTTTTAGGTGATACTGAAAATCTTAGTATGACAGAAAGTTCAGACACTCCAGAAGTTGCAGATGTTGCTGCTGATGTAGATGGTGAAAAAGATGCTGATGGTGAAGATGCCGAAGCAAATGAAAATGTAAAAGCTGGTGAAAAAGGTTCTCTTTTAGAGAAACTTGCTTAATCACTAATTTAAGAGGAGTTAAATCTCCTCTTTTATTTTATAGAGTTAATAAATAATATTGATTTTATAAAATAAAAGGAAACTTATATGACTATTGAAGAACTTGACGAATACTGTTTTATAAATTCAAATCAATATTTTTTAGGATATGAAAATATCGAAGTTAAAAGACCAGTTCTTGAAGGAATTATAAAAAAGACCTTAATGCATTATGGAAATTTTAAACCTATAAAATATAGAAAATTTGGATTTGAATTAAAGACTAATGATACAAAAATGAAAATTAAAGAAATTGATGGAAGACTTGTTCAAAACATAATTTCTATAAATTATTTTAATCCTATATATGGAGGTGAAACTGAAGTTGCCTTTAATTGGGATTATAATACTAGAACAAAAACTATATATGCCCAAACTTCAGGAACATATATAGTTGACTTTATGGTGAGACCTATTCTTGATGATATTACATATGAAGATGAATTATTTCTTCAAATGGCTTTAGGGCTTTATATGATGTATGTTGGGGAAGCAAGAAAGGCATTTACACTTGATGGACTTCCTTTTGGAAATGACTCTGCTGAAATTTATGCAGACGGAAAAGAAATGTATGAAACTGCCTTAGAAGAATTAAAAGAAGAGAATTCATCTTGGTGGCTTGCAATAAAATAAAGGATTAAGATGAGAAAAATATTATCAATGGCAATCGGTGGAAGACTTTCGATGAATTTAAAAGCATCACACGATGATGATGTATTTTTCGAGATTATTTCTGGAAATAATAAAGTTATAAGTTTTATTCCTACATTTAGTCTTGAAGGAACAGAACAACTTTATAAAGATATGACTAATAGATATCTTGGGAAAGCAGTAAAAGTTTATCTCCAAGACATATTTGATAGAAAACAGAGAAGTATTCAATCTCCTGATAAAGTTAGGAGAAAGAAATGAAGTTAATAAATTCGATTAATTTAGCTGGTATAGTTGGAGCGACAATTTCAAACCTTGAAAAAATGTTTGGAATTCCTTCAGAAATATATTTACCAAAACAATATGATACTAGAACTCAACACGGAGATATTGAATATCAAGATGATGCAATTTTAACTAGAAATCTTCTTTTTACAAATTATATCCAAAATGTAACACCAACTCCTGGTTTAAAAAGCTTTGATATTAAAGAAGAAGCACTAGAATGTTATCTTCCATCTGATAATCTTATTACTACTATTCCAAAAAGAAGTTTAGTTGTTTTAAAGACTGCACACGGAGAAGAAAAATATGTTATTACACATATTGAAGCTTTACAAGGGGATGCCCAAACTTATATTATAAAATGGGAATTAACACCATCTGCCATAGGTATTTTAAATGATGATGAAGTTGAAGAAGCAATAGAAATTGCAGAAACTCAAGCAGAAATGTATGAAGAAGTTGGTTTAACTGTTGATAGATTAGTATTTGATTTAGAAAGTGAAGAAAAACCAGCATCTACAACTCCGAAAGATCTTAAAAAAGAAACTGAAACAGTTACTCCGAATAAAAATCTTATTCCGGATGATGTTGAAGTTATCTTATAAGGGGCTTAAATGAAATCTTTAATAGAACCAATAGAATTGGCATTATTAAAATTATTTTCAAGTCCATTTGCAGAATACGGAATTAAAACATATTTTAATTATTTTGATGATGTAAAAAAGGGCTTTATAGATACGAAAGTTCAAGATCTTGGAAATAGAGCATTTATGAGTGAAAGTGAGTCTGTAGTTTTATTATATAAAAGGACTTCTCCACTGGTTAAGAGCAGTCTTTATGGGAAGACTGGTATGCCTAAGAAGTTAATTGCAATCAACCGAGAAACGGGAGAGGGCTTTGAAAAAGACTATGTAATTTGTGATTGGTCTTATGAATTTAATGTTTTATCAAAATATAGGGGAAATGAAGAATTTTCTGAATTTATTTTTAACTTTTTAATTAAAAGAATGAAAAAACTTAATTTTGCTATAAAAGTTAAAGATATTGAAGTTCCTTTAAGTTATAGTATAAATATAAGTGATATAGAAACTTTTGAAAAAATGGATGAAAGTTTTTTAGACAATGTTTATTCTTTTAGCTTTACTCTAGAAATGACTGGTATGGTAATGTCGCCATTCAGTAGGGAAAATTCTGTTGGTCTTTTTGATGGAAAGTTTGAAATTTACCTATTTGGTGAAAAAACAACTTTTGATATAGAAAATGATTATAATGAATTAATAAGTGTTGTCGAAGACAATGGTGAAATAGTAACATTTGATGACTTGATAAGAACAAGTTCTCAAACAAATGAACTAATTGAAGTAGAAAAAGAAATAGACTTATAAGATTTTAAGCTTATAAATACTTTAAACTAAAAAGGAAAAACAATGGAAACAAAAAAAGTTACTCTTTATAATGTAAAACCATTCAATGTTTTTATTGACCTAGATGGAAACGAGAATACAGATGATACAATCGTTTTAGGTAAAGGTGGAAAAGAGACAGTTGAATTAACAAATGTTAGAATTGAACAACTAAGAAAAGAACTTGCTGGTCAAGTTGTAATTAAATAAAGGAAAAAATATGGCAGCAAAAGTAATACTACAAGAATATGACTTTTCAAGTTTTGTACCATCAATGTCAGGTATCAAAGCAGCAATCGTTGTAAATTCTTATAAAGGTGATATTAATATCCCTAGATTTGTAACAGATATAGATCAATATATCGCAAAATATGGTATGCCACATCCAAGTAGAGGTGTTTCTGAATATTCAGCAATCACATACTTAACTTATGGTGGACCAATGTATGTTGTAAGAAGTGCACATAATACTGATGAAGGAAGATTATCTGGTGCGGATACTAAATATCCAGCAGCATTAGTTAGAAGTAAAATTGATCCAGTTCCTGCAAGTAATGTAATTCCGGATCCTGATTATGAACCACAAAGAGTTGTAGAACCTTTAAAAGATGGTTTAACTCAACACGGATTAGATGCATTCTTATTCCCATTATATAGAACTCATAGAGAGTATTCTTTTAAAGATTGTGGAATTATGCAAAGTGTTCTTAATACTAATGAAATGAAAGTTTTTAGCTTTGAAGATTTAGAAGAGGGTGCTGATATTAGTGTTACTCCAACAATTTATGTTAGAGAACCAGTTGCAAAAGGTGCTAGAACAATTACAGTTAATGATGTGAGTTATTGTAACCCAGATCAAGATATTGAAATTTTAGGTACTGAAATGAAAATGATTTCAGTTGATTATGATGCGAATACAATCACTTTAGAATTCCCAATGGAATTTGCATTGAGTGTTGACTTCCCAATTCATATTGTACCATTTGATTTAAGTGCAAATTATAAAATCACTGCTCTTGAAGAAAGAGTTATAAATTATGATTTATTAACTTTAGAAACACCAATAAGTGCAAACAAAGCTGAACCAGTTAGATTAGTTAATATATCTCAAGTTCAATATAGTTCTTTAAATGACGATTATGATGATATTGTTGTAACAAGTCAAGAAAGTTCAACTACAATTGCAGTTAATACAACTAATGGTGTTGAAGTAAAACAAACACAAAGAATTAATGGTGAAGATTATATTGTAGATTCAATTGATGAAGCAAATAAAACTATTACATTCAGACTTTTGGATGGTCAAACATTAAGTGCTGTAGAAGATGATGAAGTTTATCTAATGCAAAGAACTTATAAAACTTTTGAAGATCCAGTTTTTGTTGTAAGAGCAATAAAAGACTCTACTCAATTAATTGTTACAAATTCTGATTATATCAAGAATGGTGAGATTATTGCAGTTGGTGCTGGTTTAACAACAGTTGAAGAAGAAACAAAACTTTTAGCAAAAGACCTTTATAAAGAAAGTCAAAAATGGATTGTTTTAGATAAAGATTTAATAGCTTATACAAATTATAGAATTTATAATATGGATAAATCTGAGTATGAAGATAGAGATGCATTTGTTGTAACTTCTATAAATCAAGGTACTTGGGGTGATGATATTGAAATTAAAATTTCAGCTTCAAAAGTTGCAGAAGCATTCTATGTTGAAGTTTATGATAATGGTGTACCGACAGGTGAAAAATTCCATTGTTCAATGAAATATATGAAAGATGGTTTTGGTAATCAATTATTTATCGAGTCTGTTATTAATGGTAAATCTAATTATATAAAAGTTAAAGCAAACCCAACTGATGTTGATGCTGATGGTAATCCTGAAAAACCTTTATATACAAATTATGCTTTATGGAGAAAAGATCCTATTGATATTTTCTTACCACTTGCTTTAGATGTAATTGCTGAAGAAGATATAATTCTTAACGATGTTGAGATTATGGTTAATGATAATGCACAATTCTTATTAGGTAACAGAATTAGATTTGAAGGATTTGCAGATGAATATAAAATTTTAGATGTAACTACTGATATAAATGATAATAAAGTTATTAAATTAGATAGAAGAATTTTAGCTGATAAAATTCCAGTTGGAACTAGAGTATTAAGATATTCTTATACTAGATACTTCCCAATTACTGTTCTTGAAAAAGCATTCCCAGGATATGTTACTCCTTGTAATTATCTGTTAGCTGGTGAGTCTGGAACTTTACTTGATGCTGGTATTAATAACCTTAAAGGTGGATCAAATGGTTCTGCTGTAACAATCGGTGATCTTATGATGACTGCTGATACACTTAATCAAGATAGATATAAATTCCAATTATTGTTAGATGGTGGTTTTGCATACCCAGCATACCAACAAAAACTTTTAACAATCGCTGAAAAAATGATGACTTGTTTTGCTTACTTAACAACTGATATTAATGCAGAATTAAGTGTAAATTACATAGATGATATTATTTCTTATAGAAATAGCACTATGATAAATTCAAGTTGGGCTGGTATTTTTACACCACACGTAAAAATTTACGATCAATGGAACCAAATGGAAGTTTGGGTGTCACCAGAAGCATTTGCGGCAAGTAAACAAGCTTATGTTGATAGAAATGTTGTAATGTGGATGCCTGCAGCTGGTTGGAAAAATGGTAAAATACTTGTACTTGACTTAGTTAGAAAACTTAATCAAGATGAGATTGATCTATTAACTGATGAACATCAAATTAACTGTCTGAAATATGAAGATGGTGATGGGGTTGCGATTTGGGGTAATGAAACAATGCTTACAATGCCAAGTTATTTACAAATGAGACACGTGAGAATGTTGCTTATTGTAATTGAAACTGGTTTAAAAGCATTCTTAAAGTATGAAACATTCTCAATGAATGATGCAGAAACAAGAGGAATTATCGTATTCAAAATCAATAAATGGTTTGAAGATACTTTAGCAAAAGCAGTTTATGACTTCCAAATTTTAGATGTTACAAATGACAGTAATGTTAATAACAGAGAGGGAGTATTCAGAATTATGTTTAGTCCTAAGACATCTATGGAAAAAATTATTTCTCAAGTTGTAATCACTTCAAAAGGGTTCGACTTTGGACTAGTGAATATCTAAGCTTAATTGCTTAGTATTCCATATTAAAATTATAAGGACAAAAAATGGCACTATATGATTATTCTACAATCGCTGGAAATATCAATTCGGTTTTAACTGGTGAAATTTGGGAAGTAACAAAATTTGGTGAATTAGCAATAACATCAAAAATCAAAAATGTTGATGGTCTTCCTAAAACAGAAATTCAAACACACGAGGTAACTTATAGAAATAAAACTTTAAGATTCCCTAAATATGCTAAGAGTGGTGGAGAAATTACTATTACTTTAATTGAGGACGAGGGTTCTACAGTTAGAAAAGAACTTTATGAAAAACTTGAAACACAACTTAAAGAAGGAAAAATTTCTGATGGAAATAAACTTGTTTTAGGTGATGTTGAATTAAAAGCTTATAAAGATCTTAATACAGTTGCAAGAACATATACTCTAAAGGGTTCTATTGTTACTTCAATTGATGAAAGCTTAACTTTTGCTGAAGAAGATGGTGCTCCATCTGAAATCACATTAACAATAGCATTTAGTGATTTTGAGATAGCTTTCTCTTAATAAAAACTTAAACTTAACTTACAAAGGATTGAAAAATGGGTTCAAAATTTTCTGATTATAAGATGCAAATGCCAGCTTCTTCAAGCTTTTGGGAAGTTAAGTTTAAATCTACATCAGTTCCAAATACTGTTGAAACTAACAATGGAAATTTAATGCCAGCAATGAGTGTTATCTTTGATGTTGGTTCTATTCAATATGAAGAAGTTGAAATATTTGTAGATAAACTATACTATGTTAAAAATATAGCTAACTTTAATAAAATCACAATAGATTATATTGAAGATGAAGCATTAACAGTAACGAAATTCCATAAAGATTGGATTTTCAAAAAAGAAAATATAACTCCTGAAAAAGATTTACATAGGGTATCAACCCCAAATGTTTATGGTAAATTTTCAGAAACAATATCAATAAAAAAATATGCATCTGATTTCAAAACTGTCGTTTTGGAACTTGAAGCCGTAGTTATCCCTGATGCATCTATTGCATTTACTTTTGATTGGGATGATAGCACGATGACAAAATCATTTACATATCAAATACTTGATGTTAAAAAACTCGAAATGTCTGGTCAAAAAGGCACTTCTGCAGTCTCTGCACAAATATAAGGTATCTTACCTTATATCTTCTATATTATACTATATAATTCCTTAAACTCTTATTAAAGTAAAAATAAAATATGTCTTGGAGACATAAAAATAAAAAACTTTTTGTCTTGGAGATGCTAAAAAAATTTAGTATTCTAATATATAGTAAAACTTAAAAATAAAACCCCTAAAAACTAAATTATAAATAAAAAACTTTTTGTCTTGGAGATGCTAAAAAATTTTAGTATTCTAATATATAGTAAAACTTAAAAATAAAAATAAAATATGTCTTGGAGACACTTTTTACTACTATTAAATAGTTTTAAAAATAAGATAAAAGGAATAAAAATGACATTTTTCAATTACAAAATATTGTCTCCAAAGTTAATTTCAGGAGAAACATACGATTTAAAACATATAGAGGTTAGAGGATTTGTCTTTAAAGAATTAAGAACAATTTCAGCTTCAAACCTACAAATGTGGGACACTAATGCTATTATAGAATATTATGGTAAAAGTGAAGTAATAAGATTAAGAAAAAAAGATGATACTCTTGCGGATATTACAATTTTGAATAAAGATGATTTATTCATTTTAATGTATTTTGTAAATATTATAACAAGCCCTGATTATAAACTTGGGTATGGTGTAAAATGTCCTGATTGTGGAAAAAAGATTTCATTTGATGTAACTATTGACTCAATCCAGTTTGAAGATACTGAAATTCCGAGCGAAGTTCCTCTTTATTTTGATAATTTTAAAGCTAACTTAAAAAGACTTAATCTTAAAGGTTTACAAACTATTGATATTTTTATGGCTGATGATAAAAATAAAGAAATTGTTGAAGAGTATGATAAAAGTGATATTGTAGTTGCAATGATGTTAAATCCTGATGAAATCTCAGACAACCTTAAAGAATACTTAGATAGTCTTAATTTACAAGGTGAATATTCTGATATTAAACGAAACTTAAAAATACTTGATACTTTAAATCTTAAAGATATCGAAAGGTTAAGTTCAACATTAAAGGAAATGGAACCAAAACTCAAACCATTCCCAGTGAAGTGTAAATGTGGTTTTTCATCACATACAACTATTGATATTGAACTAAAGGACATTCTTCCCACAGACGGACTTGAGTTACTTAATGAGTTTAGAAATATTTCTCAATAAGTATGTAGGATTGGGAGATTATCAAAATTATGAATTAATCTATATGGAAAGAATGATTGAAGAATATAAAGAATTTATGAATTTAAAATAAAGGTA
>Ga0256828_1000144_pt1 | contig 47741 bp, 69 predicted proteins | sample CV88metaG_FD_185993 | JGI IMG/M metagenome (GOLD analysis project Ga0256828, IMG submission 185993) | Hydrothermal vent microbial communities from East Pacific Rise, Pacific Ocean - CV88 | ecosystem: Environmental > Aquatic > Marine > Hydrothermal vents | place: Pacific Ocean: East Pacific Rise...
ATACGAATGTTGCTCCTATTTCTTCTTTTGAAGCTTCCCTAAACTCTATGGAAGCTGTACTGTTGTATATATCGTCCATGTCGAAAGTTAATGTGTCTGAGTCCCATCTTCCAAAGTAACAATTTTGTAATATTGTACACTCTGGCTCTAAGTCCCTTTCAAAAGATGCATTAACCCTAATAGTTGTGATAGGTAGCCCTAGTACATCATCAAACCCTTCGGTGACTTCAAGTATCTTATAAAGTCTTGGCTCACCTTCTAAATATATAAACTGTAAGTGCTCAGTAAATGCTACTATCTCATAACTCTTCTTGACAGTTAATATAAACTCTCCTTTAGGTACTGGGTATAGAAGCTTGTAGTCATTCTTAAATGATGGGATAAAAAATCTTTGGTGCTTCCCTTTACAGTACTTGAAAAATCCTGCAAATTCCCAACGCTCTTGTCGGTTGTCAAAAGAAAACTTATAACGTAACTTAGAAAAGTTACCATGTTGTATATTTAGTATACGTTGTTGGTGAATATCACCAATAATATTGTACTTATTCTCTACTGTTAAATTGATAGTGTCTATTGGAGTTACCCAATCTAGCACTTCGTAACCTTCGTATGTCATAGTAACTCCTCTATAAGTATATCGCCTTTAATAAATCTCTCCCCACTATAAGTAGTGTTGATAACCTCTTTTACAAAACCTTTAAAGGAAGGTATTGCAAACATTCCTTTATACACAGTCGTATTTGCAGAAACTTTTAAGTAGTACTGCCCAATCTCTGTAATAACTGCTGTGTTAGCTTCATCATATTGTTGATAAAGTATAACCTCATTCCCCACTTTAAAATCTGACCAACGGGTGTCAGCAACTTGTATAGTAGTGCCATCAACTGTGTCTGCTGTAATCTCTACATACTGTGTCCACAAAGGTTGTATGACAGTCTGGTGTTTAGCAGGTTTGAATACATTTAAGTACCCTTTATGTTTTTCAGTGTTATGTATTGTGACAGAGTACCTAGTCCTATAAAGAGGATGTTGTCGCATAGCCTCTGAAACTAATACATTATTCATAGAAATGAATAGTTTAGTTTTAAAAAATATTGCCTCTGAGTAAGAGCCTTTATCTGGCTCTACCATAAGTAGCTCTAAATTAGTAAGGGACATAATATTCTCCTTCTCTAAATTCAATGACTTCTATATCACCTTTGATATATCTTTCACCTTCATAAGAAGTAGCTATCTCTCCCTTCACTATTGCAGGGAATGCAGGTACAACAAATGCACCTTTATCTGCAACTACTGCTCTTGAAAACATCAAACCTTCACTAACGATGGCAGAAATTTGTCTCAAGTAATACTCATCTGGGCGTACATAAACAAAAGCCCACTCATTTACTCTAAAGTCACAGCCACTTGTATCACATTTACAGAATAAAGATGTTTCCATATCTTGCTCAAGAATAGTAACTTGACTCCATAAAGGATGTTGAAATACTACGTGCTTAGCACTTTTTAGTATATTCATAAATGATTTATGATAATCTGTCCTATGCATTGTAACTGTATACTTACAAGAGTACTTCCAGTTTTGCATTAACGGTTTAGTCTTCACTACGTTATTTACACTTTTGAATTCTAATGTATTATACTGAATAGACTCATGGTATGTACCTTTGTCTGGTATAATTAGAATATCTGGTGATTGTCTTCTGTGAATATCAACACAAATACTAACTCTTTGAAAAGAGCCAAAACGGTAAACCACTTCATCAAATTTAATAGTAAAGAAATCTCTAACGTCCCTTCTACCTAATCCTGCATAAGCATGAATTACAAAAGTTAATGTACCCCCTGCAGGGAGTATAGTACCTACACCTATATCACGTAAGTCTATACCTAACCAAGCAGGTACTAACATTTCTGTAACTCTTAAATCATAAGGCTCTCCAGAAGTAATAGTAAACTCTACGTCTTTGTCTCTGGTAATAACTCCAAACTTAATACACTTATCTTGTGCAGTTGCTCCAATCTCTCCTTGATTTACTATAGGATTTTTATTGATTTGGTGCACATTATAACGCTGACTTAGCCAAGGAAAGAAAGACTCATGTACAAACTCGTTGTCAGTGTTTTCTAATTGGTTTAACAAACCTTCTACATAATGTACTTCTACTGGCACATCTCCACCACTTGCATAAGTATACTTTGTAGTTATTAAAGGACTTTTAGTACAACGCTCAGCCATCATAAAGTCGCCTTCAAAGATAACTATAATATCTTCAAAAGTAACTGTTGAGTAATCTACTTTATATTCTTGAATGTAATAAGTAGGGAAGTAAGTAAACCCAGTAGTTTGTTTTAAAGCAGACTTTCTATGTATAATAGAAATAACTGGTTGCTCAGAAATCTCTGAAAATTCTTGAATACTTTTTACAGTAGCCAAAGCTAAAGGCATAACCCATGTACTAATACTTTCTTGAATATCCTCTGACTCTACTTCATAAGAGTGCTTCTCAAAAGAGACTACTACTTTCTCGTAAATGTCATTGGTCTCTTGTATAGAGTTACCATCTAGGTAACCCTTTAGTCTTAGTTTAAAGCCCATCTTTTGCCCTTATTTTAACTTAGTGGATAGAGTATCACGTTTATATCTGGTATTTGTGATATTGGTAATGATATATACTTTTTAGAATTTATAGTTTCTTCAATCAACATATCTGGGAAAGTCCAATATTTAGCACCATAACATCCAGCAGGTAAAAACCCAGCCAACTCTAAAGCTGTATCAGCTCCTGCCAAGCTGGTATTACAGTGCACTGATATAGGTGACACATATAATCCATGCACTGGGTAATTTTTAGCAAACATATAAGTGTGTGCCAAATCATTCAGCCTCCCTTGAAGCCCCTCAATAGAGTCGGTAGTACCAAACCCTGCTTGATACCAATGCTCATTATAATGTACTCCAAAATAACTTTTACCACTTTTATGAGAGGTAATCCAAGTAACACCATCAAGATAATTATGAGACTTATCTAAAGCACTATATAAAGCTATAATTCTGTAAGGACCACCAGAGTCAGTATGTGCCCCTTGCCAAACAATATGTACTAAATCCCTATTAATTACAATAGCTGTGTATGTCGGAGATAGTGTCCTACCCCATCCAGTGGTAAAATTATAACTACCACTTGTACCTTCTCTTGAAATAGCATCTTTTGGTGCTTCTGGTTGAGAGTCCCAAGCCAAGTTTAAGTCAGTATCTCTACTGTAAGCAATTTCAATCCCCCCTGCGTACGGTGCTCTAAACTGCATTGCTAAAGTTTGTCCAGAAGTAGTGTTGATAGATTGTATCCATAACTCTTCTAATCTATTTTGTCCAGTAAATGGGGCAGGAGAATGCACACGGTGTTTCACTTCCCAATCCCCATTGGCTGTAATTACTTCATCAACAAAATCTAAAGGGCTTCTGAAGTCCCCTAAATCTGCTTTTTGGTAATGATATGTGTATGCCATAAGTTTCCTTTATTCTAATCTTAATAGTAACATAGAGTTTTGCCCAGACTGTGTACAATCTGTGTAGGCTAAATGCTCAATACCGTCAATAATTACTATATCTTCTGGGGTAGTATCTAATGCTTGGATGCCATAAACTCCATAGAAAGTGCCCATCTCTTCTGGAGAAAAACCATAACCATAATAGACACTGAAACCTTCCCAAGCCCAAGCTCTTGTATCTGTACCCCTACCACTAGGTATATCAGAATTATAATGCTGACTGTGATATACAGCCCATACATTGTAAGAGTTACCTGCTTGTACATAATTAGCTCTTTTAGATGGTGCACCAATTCTTGTAGGCACTTGCCATCTATACTGCCCATACCAGTTACAAGTATGTTGATAATAAAAGCCAGATTTAAAATCGGCACTACCAGTGTACCAATAATCATTACCAGTATTTCTAGTACCTACTACCGTTGTATATAGTTTATCTTGTAAAGAGTCTCCTCTACCTAGGTATAATGTCTGATAAACTGGCAGTTGCTGCACAGTACTTTGGTCAAAAATCTTAAATACCATCACGACATACTCATTAGTGGCAACTACCCAATACTTATCTATAATAGTATCTGTTGGATGTGCCCCAAGAGTATAAACTCTAGGAGAAGTCCCTTTGTTATGCCATTGATGAGTAGTAGTGCCAGAATACATACTATTCATGTGTTGTATCTCTGCATCCTCTGTCCGTGCAACAGAAGACTGTTTTAAAGCATCATATCTATAACTATAATAAGGATACCCATTAGGGTACATTTGCACTGTATGTATATTCCCTAAGTTGTCTTTATTCTCCATATCAATTACTGGTAAGGTTGTTGCCTCATCCCAAGTAAACGCATCGTAAATCTCTGGTGCACCTGCATTGGTAGCATCTGAAGAGTCATAAGAAGTGTCAATTTGTGATTGACTTAATTTACCTCTCCAAATTACTGGGTCAGCCACATCACCAAAACTTCCAATACCTCCAAGGACTGGACGGGTCTGTGAAATATAACTTGTGGTGTAATCCCCAAGATGTTGCTTATCTAAATAAACAGAGATGGTATTAGTAGCTTTATCCACCACCACTGTAACTAAAAACCAATCTGACATACTCTTACCACAAGTAGATAGGTAGTTTTCCATAGAGAAATCTTTATTCCATCTAAAAGCAGTATAATTATAACGAGAAGCTCCCATGTACGTTTGGTATCTTTGCCCAATGCGTAGTTGTCCATTTTGTAACTGCACAGAGAGTGTACCACCGACTACATTATAATCTACTGTAGAATATAAAACCTCTCCATAAGAAGGTCCGTAGTTGTTTTGTCTTGCATGAAATACATCTTTTACCCACAGTTGTAAAGTAAAATCTGTAGGAGCATTGGCATCTGTATTTCCTAAAGATGCAACACTAGAATATGGACCACCTATTGCGAAGTAATTTGTTTGTGACCCAGTACGATTGTCAGTAGTGTATCCATAACGTGCTTTTTTATGAGGACGCATAGCACAAGACCCATTTTTTGGACCAGTAATATAATAAGCATCCCCACGTTGTGGAGCTAACCACTCACTACCATACTGAGGAGTTTTTTGCTTCATCCCTTTAACATATAGAGGAGGTCGGCTAATATCCCCATTAGGGCAAATAGTACGTGGTGTCCACTCTGGGTAAACTGCTGCTTTAGTACTAAATGAAACAATATCATTAAGTGCCCAAGCTTGAGTACCATCTTTAATTGTAAATTGTAAAATTCCATTATTATATAATGTATCTACATAAGCATCAGCTGTGTAACCAGTCAAGTTACCCATCACAGTAAATCGTGCAGGGTACGCTGAGTCTACACAAACTAATGTCCATGTTTCTGTAGTTGAAGTTGCCGAAGGTGCAGAAAGCTCAAAAATAGCTCCATTACCACTAGCAGACTCGTAATTAACCTCAGAGATACTTGTCATTTCTCTCATAAATCTGTACATATCTATATACATTTGACGGAAGGTGACATCCTTCCCAATTCTGTAAGCCATATTTCGCTCCTATGTTATCTTAGGAGTATATCGTCAATGGTGCTACCCATTGATGATATTGTTAATAACTTCTCTACCTCTTCTCGATGTTGCCCAGCTTTCTATAACGGCAGGGTCTTGAGAGTTTACAATTACTACCTCAGACTTCAAGCTATCGGCAAGTTGTGCCAACTCTCTTGTCTGTAATGATGAAGACTCAGACTTGTTTGTGTCTTGCTTCTCACTAGGTGTTGGAGTAGCTGTGTTTCTCTTGTTAGCTGCTTTTATAGATGCTACCTCATTTTGAGTAAGTACATACTCACCTTTCTTAAGGACTGCGTTGATTTCATCATCTTTTAATCCCCCAACTCCAGAAGACAACGGTTTATCCGTATATCCCCCAGTATGGAATTTTTGTGACTTAATTTGTGCAACTTGTGCCATACCTTTGGCAACCGTTAAGGCTACGTTGATATAGTTGAAAGGTGGTACACCAACTGCCAAGGCATTCGCTGCTGCTGTATAAGTACTCATAATCGCTTCTGCAACTCTAAGTGCTTTCATAGCATTTAACCAACCTTTGGTTTTAATCAACCCAGTTGTATACATAGTTTCCATAACACCTGCTAATTCTCCTGCCATAGCTCCATACGTTTGAGCTTTTAAATCTCTATACGCTTGGTCTAGGGCAGCTTTCTTATCAAGGTGCTCTTTCTGTCTTGCCAAGTCAAGCTCCATTCTCTGACGCTCATAGTCGTCTTGAGTGATAGCTCCTTCTTGTCTTAGTGTCATAAGCTCTTGCTCTTTGACTCTTTGTAACTCTTCTACTCTTGTGTAGTACTCATTCAACTTTTGGTATCTAGCTTCGTACTGTTTTGCAACACTTAAATAGTCTAACCCAGTCTCATTTACAGAGTCTTGGTTGATACTTTTCTTAGTGTCATATAAAGAGCTGTTTACATACAGTGCTTTAAGCTCTGCAATCTTCTCTTTAGATGCTTCGGCTTTTCTACCCATCTCATCTATCTTCATTAACTCTGACTCAACATCTAACTTAATAGATAGGTCATAGTCACCTGCAATAGCTCTGTAACCTGCTTCAAGCTTCTTTAAAGCCCTCTGTGCTCTCTCAACTTGCTCAGCGTGTTTCTCTGCTGACTTAGCAGCACTTGCAGCGTGAGACGCAGTTGATTTAGCATGACCTTTAGCAGTCTTTAAAGCACCATTTAGAGCCTTGAAGTTTTTAGAAGCAGAAGTTGCCTTTTGTATAGCAGCCGACATTTGATTTTGTAAGTCTACTAACAATGCTCCTTTAGTTTCAGCATCTGCTACAGCTGCATGAGACATAATATAGTTGTAAGCTTCTGCCAACTGAATGAGTGTTTGCTCCATTTCAATTAGAGTAGCTTTCGTACTAATTCTCATTCTATCAGCTTGTTCAGTGGATAGTGAGGCATTTCTTATCTGCCAACTTAAATCTATCCCAGTCCCTAACTTAGAATTTATTTCTGCGTAGCTCATGTTTATATTCTCAGTACTAGAAATCATACCATGAATAACATTAGCTAACTTCTCGGCTTTTTCAACAGATTTAGCTCCACCCAAGTCTTGAGTCTTAGCCATTTCTCCTGCCAGTCTCTGAACACTTCCATTCAAGTCATCATAAGCATTGATAATTTCTTTTACCTTACTTACTGCTGTTGCCCCAGTTTCTCCATATTGTAGCTCTAGTTGTGCTAAAATATTTTTAAGATTGTTTAAGGCAACTGCTTTACCTTTAGCTGTGTCAGCATTTGCAAACTCTTTCTCAGCTTCTGTAACTCTTTGCATCAATTCATAAAACTGTGCATCCACAGAGTCTGTAGGGATATTAGCCATTGCATTAGCTAACTCTACATTAAACTTCTCAGCTAACCCTGCTGCTTGTGCTCCTGCCATATTCATACTGTTTTCAAACTGTTGGTTGAAACTAGCTAGTTGTGGTGCAACATCTAACCCAGCTTTTACTTGGTTTCTAATTGAATTACCCATTTCTGAGAAGCTATCAATTATACTTTTACCAATAACTGCATTAGTCTTACCACCAAAATCTGCTATCTTACTTTGTAAGTTAGTGACTTCTTCTTTTAACTTAGCTTCTGTAGCTGCATCAATGTTAGGAGTAACTTTTAAGTAAAGTTTAACAGCATCTAACTTACCTTGTAAAGTAATTAGGTGTTTTTCTAACTCTACTCCTAAGTCTTTTCCTTTAAACATATTAACGTCTACGTTGAAAGTCTCTTTGAGTTTAGCTTTTAAAGCCTCTAACTCTCTGGTACGTTGCTCTAAACCTATGCCAGTAACTCCATTACTTACTAAAGTGTCTAAGGTAGATTGCTTTGCAGCTATCTCATCCATTAACTTAGTAACACCTTGTGCATAAGAATTTGCTGCTTCTTCAAAACCAACTTTGATTTTTATTGTGCCAATTTGTTGTTGTAATCTTTCTTTACGCTTCAACAACTGACCAATTAATTGTTGGTTACCATCAGCTTCTGCTAATTTTATCTCTTGAGTTATTGTACGTATCTCAGTATTACCTACTTTGATTTTTGCATTCAACTCTTGAATTTTTTGCTTCTCTCTAAGTACTTTAATGTGCTCCTCATCTTTAAGGATTGCCATTTCTAATTTAGCAGCTCTATTAATCTCTGCTTGGGTAGCTTCATGAGTTGTATCATTTAACAACTTCATTACTTGCCCCAACTCAGCACGATTATTCTGAATTCTTTTGTCAAGACTTTCAGCTTCTGTCTGCAAGTTATTGTACTTCTTTTGTTTCTCTGCTACAGTGTCTACCTCGTCACCGTAACTAGCTAAAGCTATTGCAGCCCCACCAACGGCACTTGCTGCTAGAATTGCCCAACCTATAGGGTTACTTGCTAAGAAGAGTCTAACTGCTACTGTAGCAGCTCCAAAACCTCTAGCCAAGGCAAACATATTAGCCACAAACGGACCAATAGCAGTAGCTGCCACACCCACCATAGTACTGAATGAGCTTACCATAGATATTACTTTTGATATTGCCAGAGTCATTGCTGCCCACTTAGCTATATCAACAATTAGGTTTATCTTCTCCAAAACTGCTGCTGAGTTATTTTTGATATAATCAAAAAACTTAGCCATATCATCTAAAAGAGTTTGTATGACTGGTGCAGCAGTTTCTCCTAAAGAAATGAAGGCTGCACTTGCAGCTGCTTTCATTTTCTCGAAAGATGCTTGGTAACCGTCTGAAATTAGGTTAGCCTTATCAATCTCACCTTGTACACCCTCATTAAGAGTTGTAAAGTGTCTTAAAAACTCGTCAGCATTGTTTCTCAATAGTGTAATTGAGTTGGATGCAAGAATATCCATACCTTTAATGGTTTTCTGGAATTCACTATTACTCAAACTTTTAAGTCTACTAGCAATCCAAGTCATAGCTTCATCGGCACTTTTCTTACCTTTTTGCATTTGAGCTGCAAAGGCTTCTTGGGTTGTCCCTAATTTTAGGAAAAACTCTTGTGCTGCTGTAGAGTTGTCTTTCATCAATGATGAAAATCTACGGATTTGTGTACCAATAGTAGAGGCATTAACCCCTGCATTTGAGAATGATGTAGCCATAGCATTGATTGCTTCCATACTAATACCTGCTGCCGATGCTGCTGCAAGTGCGTAGTTTGAGAATGTACCAATATCTTGTGTACTTAAACGTGATTGGTTAGCTACATAAGCAAGTTGGTCACCTACCTCTTTAAGTACTGGGTGGGTTGCACCAAATACTTGTTGGTAAGTAATAACTGCTGATGCAGATACTGCAATACTATCACCAGTAAGTTTAGCCATCTTGATAACCACTTCTGTAGCTTCTGCAACTTTCTCAGTAGCAATACCTGCACGTCCTAGTGCTAGAGCTGCATCGTTAATATCAGTAACGCTACCACCCCAAGCTCTACCAAGATTTAACAAATCTTGTGTTAAGTTTTTGGCAGTGCCAGATGTAACGTCAAAAACGGCTTCAATAGTACGCATTTGTGTATCAAACTCAACTACAGAGTCTATACCATTTCTCATAAGTGCTATAACTTCATAAATACCTGCATACATAGATGCATAAGCTACAGCTCTTTTAAGAATGTTAGTACCCCATTTAGTACTACTCAACTCTGATAAATTAGCTTTAACTTCTTTTATCTTCAAGTTTGTGTTACCAAACTCTTGTGTAACTGCTCTTGTCTCATCTTTTAGTTTACTTAAAGATGCAGAGTCTACTTTCCCGTCAATAGTACCTACGTTTCTAACTCTACCCATTAAGTTGTTTATCTGAGCAAGTTTTTGCTCCAACTCTTTTGCAGCAGCGTTAGCAGCCTTCAAAGACTCTGTAGTTGCGTAAGGTTTCTTAGACTTAGTTAATCTTTCTATATCAGCTAACTGACCTTCCATTTTAGTACGGAGTGCTAGTAGTTTTTGCTCAGTTGCAACTTTCTCTTTCAAGTTTTTATTAAGCTCTGCTTCAAACTGTAAAGCTTTTGTCAAAGTAGCGTTGTACTCTTGTGAGCCTTTAGTCAAATCAAATTGCTCAACGGCAGCTTTTCTAAGCTCTGCTACAACACTATTGACTGCGTCTCTAGTACCTTCTGCAATCTTTTCATTACTTAGAAGTTGTTGTCCCAAGTTATCAGCTTGTGCATTAAGCATTTTATACTTATTGTACCTATCTTCAATAAGTTTTACATTCTTTTTGGCAATAGTGTACTCATCCCTACCACCTTTAGTTACTTTATCTTGCTCAGCTGAAATTTGTTTTAGGAATACTCCCATCTCTTTGTAAGCAACTGAGTTTTTATCCATAGCACCTTGGGCACTTAGCAAGTCAGTTTTTAGACCTTTAGTATATTTACTAAAGTCTTGCATATCTGATAATAGTTTTGGGTTTACTTTTAAACCCTTCATCATAGCTTCAGCCTCTTTTAGAGGAGTGTTAAAGTCTTGTAATGTGCCATAAATCTTTTGTAACTCTGCTTCATAAGTCTTGGCTTCAGCTGAATTTAAGTTTAGAGTTTTCATAGTACTAAGTAACTCTTTTATTTTAAGTAACTTTTGAGTACGTGAGTCTAACTCTCTATTAAACTTTGCAAGAGGTGCAACACTATTTGCTGCCTCTGCTTTAATACCTGCTTCAACATATAAGTCTGTCAAATTTTTAATCTTAATCTTGTTTTTATCAAGAAGAGTGAGAGTTTTTTGTATCTCATCTTCTTGAGCAGAAAAAGCTGACTTACTGTGTTGTGAAAGTCTTTCCATTTCGATGTTAGTCTTAGCCATTACGTTGAGCATTTCTCTATAAGAGTCAATTAATGCTGCACTAGCATCATCTTCACTCATCCCGAAATCCTCTGGTTTTTTCAATGCCTTCATAGCATTTTCTAACTTATTGAATTTAGAGACAGCCCCTGCAACCATGTTATCAAGTTGTTTATTGAATACTTTATCAATACCCAAGTCTTGAAATCTGTTGCGTAACTCTGGTACAGTAGCCATGATACGTTGAAGTTTATTCTGCATATCCTTCGTACCAGACAAAGCCATCTTTACGTCAATTTCGTAATGTTTAATTTTTTCCATCTATTAGCCTTTTTTCTGCTGTTTTTTCATCTCTTTCAACTCTTCTTCACGCAACTTTTGAGTTACTAACTGTGATGATATAACAAAAAACCTAGTTTGGTCGTAAAGACCTCCTTCATCTGGCATTAAGTTTTTATCATACATACTGTAGCTTTCTATTGCAGCATCTAGTAGAGCTGGTTCTAAATCATATATCGGACAATGGCGATACACCTGCCTACCTACCATTATAGAAAAGTCCTTACTTTTCTCTTGCTCACCTCGTATCCCACAATTCCTAACTCTATCTAGTTTTTTATACTGACATACATCACATTTCCATGAGTCCCCTTTAAAGGTATCATCAAAGGCTATAGTGATAGTGGTCTGTAAAGTTTTTAATTCTTCTTCTGGTACAGAGGACATTTCTAATATCTTCTCGGAAGTTTCCATAATAACATCTGGATTTAATTTATCAAGTGGGTGAGTGTTGCCAAGCTCATCTATTACCTCCAAGATTGCAGTTTTGCAAACTTGGTAGGCAAATAGGTTATGCCTATTTTGGCGAAGGAGGTTTGTGAGTGCATCTAACTCTTTATAAGATAATGCACGGAAGGTGATTTGATATTCAACAGAGTCCGTGTAACGCTCTGGGATATAGTAATATATCCCTTTACTTACTCGGTTTTTCTCCATCTTTTTTATCCTTTGAAATCTTTGCAAAGTTACCTAGGTAAATATCAATGTTGTCTGGGTCTTTAGAGATGCTTACAACTGTGTTAGCAATCTCTGTAATGATGTCAAGAGGTAGTAAGTCAAGAGACTCATCAAGCAACTCGCCCTTACCATTCTTAGCAGGGAAAATAGGTTTCTCATCTTCATCAAACATATTTGACCAATCAACAACACCTTTTTTAAGTACTGCCCAGTTAAATGTACCAGTAGTAAAAGAGATTGACTCATCTTGGTTAATCTTAGCCATTTTATCCTCTAGGATAGTAAACTGTCTTGGAGGAAGTCTCTTAATCGTAACAGTGAATGGGTTTTCCTCACCTCTCTCTGAAAGTGGAGTAAACTCATAGGTTTCTTGTGTCTTTTTGATAGTAATTGCCATCGTAGTCCTTTTTTGTTTATATATCGTGACTTAGGCAATGTAATGGAAGTATATGTAGTAAATAGTTAAAAATTAATAGGGCAAAAGCCTCACAGCAGAAAGATTATACTTTCTGATGTGCGATGAATAGTGCTTCACCGTTAGCGTCTTCGTAGCCTTCAAATTCAATTTTGTTGGCAAGTACTCCATCGTCATCTTCAATAGATACAGATGTATAACGTACTCTTGGAAGGTAGATAGCAAACTTATAGCTGTTTGCACCGTCAGTTGAACCCATTTCAAGGTAGATAGCAGCATCAACAGAGTTTTTAAACTTGTTAAGCTCATCATAGTTTTCAAATGTAACTGTAAGTGAACCTTTTACCATTTTAGCAGTAATGATTTTATCAGTAATACCAGATGATGTAAGTGCTTCTCTGTCAGATACTGTGTTATCAATACTGAATTGTAAGTCTTTCGCTTCATAAGCAACATTATCAACTGTAAATGACGCATTCTTACCAACGTAAGGGTTAGCAGAAATAAATACAGATGGTAGGATAGCCTCACCAGAGTTAGTTGTAAACCCTGCTGCACCAGTATCAAATGAAACAGTAGCAATATCTGCAACTGGGAAATCAAATGTAACTGAGTTAGGTACAATACCAGAGTAAGTGATTATCTCTGAGTCTGTTGCATCACAACCTAGGAATTGTTTAATTGCTAGTGACTCTTGCCCACCACAAGGTTTGTTTAGTTTATAAAGTACTGCTTCACCAGTTTCACCTGCTGCCACTTCATAAATCATATTTGCTGCTGTACCTGCTGCATCAGAAACACCAATAAGTGCTCCAGTGTCTGGACCTGCAATCTCTTTACTTCCTAGTGCAACCTCTAAGATTACGCTACCATTAATATCGTTATCTGTACCCCCAACTGGGATAAGCTCAACAGCGAATGTACCCGACCCAGACTCTTTTCCTGGGAGTTTTGGTGACTGTAAGAATGAATTTGAAACGGCTTTACGCTCAATAGCATCAATCTCTGGTTTCAGAGCAGTATCTGATGTAACTTCAACAACATCTTGGTCAATGAATGTACCACCACTATTGAATGTAGCTTCTTTAATAACTGCGTATATCGCACTTGTACTTCTATAGCTCATTTATGTGTCCTTTGTTTTTCTTTTAATGTATATCGTCCTTATTACAGCCTACTGTCTTATGCAATAATTGCTAAGACAGTTTCTTGTAATGTAACGTCCTCTGGTGGGTTAATAGCCACAGTACCTACTGTGATTATACTATCAACTAACTCGTTTATGTCGGTGTTGTCAATTCCATCAGTGCCTACTGTACCTACAGTGACAATGCCCGTAATAACTTCTAAAGTTTCTACTAACTGGATTGCTTTATTAGGATGCCTATTTCTAAACCAATAAGTTACCTCTTCTTGATTTACATATTCCATAGGTACAACTCTAATACCTGCGTCTTGTCCACATACATTATATCGAATGTATTTAGTGGTAAAGTCAGTAACCTCTACAGTTTCGTTGATTACTTTTGCAATTACTGAGTAAGCTCCTGCTCCTGCCACTACAAAAGAGGTATTCTCAAATAGAGAGTTACTCTCTAAGTTACTAATAGGAGTACCTATAGTAACTATATGAGTAGGTACATCATTTACACCTACTTCCTCGTTTTGAGTAAGTTTTGGTGGCATACCTGCCTTTGTATTTTCTAATAACTGCATTCCTTCCGAAACAATTTGTCTACGTGGAGTAACTAAATGCCCTCTATCCTCTAGCAACATCTTTTCATTAACTGACTTTAACAATCTAGGTTTAACGTGCCAAAGGTTTCTGTTTACTTCAAACTTCAACTCATGAAATTTAGTACCCTTCCTTGGAAAGAATATAGTAGTATCTAAGTAGTACTCAGCAGGGTATAATATTTCATCACATGAATATTCAATCTTGAAAGTGTAATCAAAATTTAAGTTTGATGATATTTTACCGTTAGAAGTCTCAGTGTACTTTCCACTATACTCTGTCTTAAACACCAAGTCATACTCATCTTCATAGGCATAAGTTGGGTTGTTAGTCAGTGTTATCATAATATTATTGAATGTACGATTATCTTTAAAGTAATTCCAATTTTGAATATATTTAATATCTTTTGGCTCACCTAAATCAATTCGTATATAAGCTGCTGAGGTGTTGCTACCATAATATGCAGAGTTATCTTTAATACCGTCTACTATCACCTGCTTATTGTTAGTACCAGTGTAGTATGCAATTACTGGCTTACCTATAGCCAAACTTGCTCCACCCTCATCTTGCACGTCAATCTCATCTATGTAGCAATAACTATTTATACTACTACCACCAGTCATTCTATAATCCACATACCGATACTTCTTACGAGTCTTCACAACCTCTATATCTTCAATAACTGTTGGAATAGTCTTTCCATTAAGTTTATACTCAGAGTCAAAGATTGTAAATGCTAATGGCATCTTCTGGTCAGTCAGTGTCGCAATAGTCTTACCAGATGACTGTAATGTAAATAATTCACTATCTGTCAAGCATCTGTTAAACACTCTAAAGTCATAAATAAGATGAGCTTTGTAGTACCATCTATCTCCTATATAAAGATAACCCTCCTCTAACCAATCTACTGTTTTATAAGTTGTAGCTCCATCAACAATCTTACCATCTAAGATAATCTCGTAGGAATTCTTAGTCTGTCTCATGACTAAAAATTGCCATTTATTTGGCTGCATTACTTCTGCAGAGTTTTTCGTAATAGTCACTCCATCATTATTTACATGACTGTGTATAACTCTTGTGTTTCCAGAATATAGCCAGAGGGCTTGTGTGCGTTGATTATTTGCATTATCAATACTAATGTGCCAAATATTTAGATACTGATTATAGTTGATAACCGATATTTGCACCCAAGCACAAGTGGTTAATCCCTCAGCTCCCGTTAAAGGCAACTTGTCGGCTGTGCGAATACTCTGCCCAGAGTTATAACTCATATAATCTAATGCTTTATACCCGTCTTCCAAATCAGAGTATATTGGTGTGTAGTTAGCCGTAGCAACTTGATTACCCGTAACATCCTGCAAATCTCCATTAAGTGGAAAGTAACATAACTGGCTACCATCACCAAACGGGTCAGCATCAAACTTATAATCCCTATTACGTCTTACAGCAGGGAAGTGAGTTAAAGCTTCTTGATACTCTGTGTCTACTGTTATAATGGGCATACTGGCATCAAAGTCTTCATTAAAAGCTAGACTTTTTACACCATAGTAATCAATAGTGCCTAAAACAGAGTAGCCTACATTGCCTCTAGTTTCTGTCCATTCAAACTTTAAGTATCTATAAGAGTGAGGAGCTATACAATCAAAAGCATACTTTCTACCTAATTCAAGAGTCTTATAATTACGACTATCAATTACTACCCAGTTTCTATCATCTGCCGAGCCTAGTAACTTCCAAGAGCGTGGTAGTGAATTAACATCACCAGAGTAAGGTGTTGTAAGTACATATCTTGTTACAAATAGAGGCTTCTCTGCATCATACTTAATCCAACCGTGAGGGTTTTCCCATCTTACGCTTGTAGAGGTATCTCTTGAAAATACTTTATAAGCATTTATTCTTTCATCCCCAACTAAATTACTAAAAACACTTCCAGTAGGATGACCGTTATTAGTCATAAGTGGCATAGCAAATGAAAATTCTTGCATATAGTTAGTGTAGCTTGGCAGTTCCTCAACAATTTTTACAGAGGTGGCTGAGACGAATTGCTCAAACCCTACTGTCTGTACATCAGTTTGTTTTAGTAGTGTATTATCAACTTCTGTTGTAAGTACACCGTTTGTATCTACGCTATGTCCCATTATAATTCCTCATCATAAATTGCTTTGATTTCTTCATCAAATAATTTTCTACCATACCACCGTACTTTTCTCATAAACATATAAGCATCTGTAGCAGTACCACTACCACCTATACACATCCAACTTCTTACCTCTTGCCAAAACCCCCCATGCATTGCAACATCATCTACACCTGCTTGATACACTCCATTTATAAATAAACGTACTGAGCTTTCATCATAAGATACTGCAACATGAGTCCAAGTATTCGCAGGGATAGTTGCAGATGTATTACACCTACCCTTCCCAGAAGTGTCTAGTTGGAAGTACAGTTTATTGTCTGCAGGTATCCACAGAATATTTCTACCCGAAGATGCAGCATCACAAAAGACGGGGTCATAATTTCTACCATCAGCTCTACGATAAATCCATGCAGAGCCAGTCCCTTGGTTTTGGTTTGGAGCATAAACTGGAAGTATATAGTCACCATCCCCATCCAGTACTAAATATTTATTTACAGTATCTATATGAGCATTCCCATAAATTAGTACTCTATGTTTTGTAGGGTATACGGGAGTCATATCATCTGAAAATGTAAAATAAAAATCATAATCCGTAGGGGCATCAAACTTTGTAGGGAAAATTACACCCATATTATGTTGAGCTATGACTTTATCATTGTGATACACTGGGTAAACACACTGGAAAGTATTTTCATAGTGACATCCCCCTTTATTTGTATTCTCCAATGGAGTTATCTCAAAAGGTCTTGGATGTTGTAAGTTAGGTGTATTTCTAAACATATCATAAGCATCGAAAGCATTGGTGGTGTCTAATCCTTCAACACATTGTAATCTCTTAGCATTTAAGTGCATATATTGCATTTGTTGAGGCTTATGATACGCCATATCTGCATGATATATAATACCACTATTTGCAAAAGCTTGTCTAGTCGTTATGATAGGACTATCCTTATCAAAATAAACAACTTGAATATTACTTTTATCTCTAAATAGATTATCTGCGTACTTGAAATCTTTTGCACTATCAAAAGCAGCTTGTGCCACAGTGTCTGTTAAGAATTCAATATCTTCTACTGGAGAGTCTGATGTGATTATTACTTCTCCAGTAGGAATACCAGAGACTACTCCTGCTGAATAGTTTTGAAGATTACCGTCACCCCAATCTACTGTAACTGGTACGTCTACTTTAAAAGTTATTTGTTTGAAAATCATTTTTAGCCTTTACACATCGTTTAATGTATATCGGCTTATGTTAAAATCTATGTAAGTATGTTACACTGACTTTAAGTTGTGCGATTGAGTACGGGTGTACTGTCCCACCGTCACGTTTTAGCTCCGTGACCATTGTTTCTATTGTGTTACACTTTAGGTAAGTGTTGTCCATTATTAAAGCTTGTACTTCTTCAATAAGCTCTGTTAAAACATCCTCGTATTCGTTAGAAGGTTGTTTATTATAAATGTACACCAAAATAGTACCAGTGTATTTGGCTTTATTGTTAGTAACATTATCTCTGTGAGCATACTCTTCTGAATATACTACAGCTATAGAAGGAGTCCTAGTTACCTTAGTCCAAACTGGTACAATATTTTTATACACTTTTTTAAATGAGGGTGATGCTTCAAAGTCTAATACCAACTCATCCACAGCCTCTTTTCTTATCAATGCCATTATATTAATCCTGCCCTTTCTAAAGTTAGTAATTCAAAGATGTCATCCATAGAGTTAAACCCTCTAGTACCTTTAAATATATCATCCATCCATCCAACCCAGTTTGGTGTTTTACCATCCTTACGTTTTCTGTAACCTTGACTTGTAAATTCTGCGTAAGGTACACCAATCTCGCCCCAAGAGGTGATAGAATAGTTACCTGCACCAGTCACATTAAATTTTACACCACTACTAATAGAGTCTCTCTGCTTACCCGTATTTAGGTAAGGGAATTTTCTATTTAGTGGACGAGTTTTATGCCATTCTGACTCACCTAATGGGTCACTTAAAACGGCAGTAACTTCTCTCTCCCATGCTCCTAATTGCTTACGAGCACTCTCAGCGTAACCTTTGGCTAAATATTGACCGTACTTGTTAATATCAAGACGGATATTTTTCCATAACTTACGTCCTATATTATTTGTCCAAGTACCTGCCATATTATAACCTTATTGGTTGTCTTGTTTCAAAGTAAGCTGTAATGTTTCTAGGTATTCCAGAAAACATCTTTGTACTCTCTTTAACCCCAGTAGAGATTTGGTCTACACCTTCTAACCCCTTGTCGGCAGTCCTATATAGCCAAGCAGCTAACTGCACACAATGCTCAATATCCCCTTGAAATTCTGGGGTATTAAGTACGCCAGAAGTATAACTAAATTTAAAAATTCCATACTCATAAAGTATAGGCTCGTCAAAGATAAGTGTTGCATCCATAATATTGAAAGTTGTTGGCTCTGGTGTGCCATCTGGACGTATAACTGTCACAGTGTCTTCAATAACTGGGGCTTCGGGTAGGTAAATCTTGTTACGTCTTGAAGCTGTCAGCATCTTTTTACTAACAACTTGTGTATCAAGAATATTATACCTATACTGAGAAGAAATATATCCTGCAGCCCCTTCACAAAAAGACTTTAGATATTCCTCTTCCTCAGTATCTGTGTTAGGGATACGTAGATACTGCTTTAATGCTATTAAAAGCTCATCTATTACCATAATTTACCCTTTATTATTTTGTTTCTTCACCATCTTTAGGAGTCTCTTCTTTAGGAGTCTCTTCTTTTACTACCTTTTTCTTTCTAGGTGCTCTCTTCTTAGTCTCTGGTTTAGTCTCTACTTCTCTTGAAAGAAGAATAAACCAACTTGGGAATGTGTCTAAAAGGTAATCTGCGTCCTCTTTTTCTACATCGTAAACCCCACCATTGTGGTCTGGGTCAAATTTAGTCCCTCTACTTTGCAAACCTGCTCCAGTAAATTTAATTGATACCATTTTGTAATCCTTGTATTATATTTACAAGTATATCGTAGAAAGTATCACCTTTAGTTTAAATTGCAAATGTAAACTCTATAAAGGCTCTTTCTAACTCTTCTCTATACTTGCCACCTCTTGAAAAGTCTGCTATCTCAGCAGGTCCAAAAAATGCTTCTGAAATTAGAGATATACTTCTACCGATTGATAGTTGATACCCACCTCGTTGTTTTCTACCAACTGGTTTAAGTCCTCTATCATGGTTATGTAGATATTTATTAAAACAGTTATCAAGAATTCTGGCATACTTCTTACCATTACGTGATGTTTTGTAATAAAGTACTTCATGACCCTTAACTTTTAAGTTACTTGATGCATTAAAGTGCATCTCTAAGTCTAAGTTTGCTCCCCAGTGGTCTACGTCAGTGTGCAGTAAGCGTACTGCCTTAGAATAGCCATACTGGGCTTGATTAGGTCTGTGAAATACTCTGTATTGGTGTTTTGGATTTAGTTTTGGAAGGATGTCTTGAATAAACTCAGACCAGAAGGCGTTTTCTGTGATAACACCTACAGCAGCTCCTTGTTTTCTAAAAGCATCATGTCCAGCTATAAGTGCTATTTTCATATTAGTCCCTCATTGAGTTTAGTTTTTCTACACTTCGAGCACCATAGTAGGTAGCTGCTGTAGTAGTAATAAGTATTTTGAATAAGTCAATATACTCTTTTGGCACATTAAAGTCTGCTGAGGAAGCATCATAAGCTGCAAGAGCAGTAATGAATACTATCATGTAGACTAAAAGTAATGGGCGTGTATTCTTTGAGATTGCGTTATCTTTTAACTTTTCCATTGAATACCTCCCTATGTTGCATTTCTAACTTAATAACCTCTTTTTCTAAATAGTTACACTTATCAGTTGCACTATGTACATCTGCATATAGGTAACCAAATACTGCTAAAACTACTGCCACTGAAACTGATATAGCCATTCTAAGTCTATTGAAACTAAGAGCCGTACAAAATTCTTTTACTTCTGTACTTTTTTCATGAGCCTCATTTGTATGCTTATGTAAGTTAGCCACAGCCTCATGTAAAATATCAATGTCTTTAGCATTCTGCTCAACAGTGATAGAAATCTTAGTAAAATTGTCCATAGAGCTGATAATTCTTTCAGTTTGTTTTGTCTGTTGCTCTTGTATAATAGTTAGTCTTGTTAAAGCTTTCTCCATTAAAGAGACTCTCTCACTCATGTCTGGCATTGTTAGTGTCCTTGTTTGCAAATTTTTTATTGTACTCTTCTATCTGTTTGTTGAGTCTCTCATTAGCAGCAAGGCACTCTTTCAACTTGTCAATCAACTCCTCAAATTCTTCGATAGGCATTGTTACTATTTTTTTACTCATGTTAATCCTTCGTAGTTACTGTAAAGTGTATATCAGAAGGTTTCTCTACTTTCCAAGTCTGTAGCTTAGGGCATTCTTTCTCAACGTATACAATACGCTCAGTACAGCTATTTAAAGTTAATAGTGTAGTTGCCATCACTAAGATTACTAATACTCTTCTCATTAGATACCTCCTTTTTAGTTTCCTTCTCTTTCTGGAAGGTAATCTCTTGCTTTTGCTCGAAAGAGGCTGTCTTATGAGCTTCTTGTACTACCTTTGCAGTAGTTGCACTGTTTTGTAATTTTAATTCGTAGTTGTCTATTGTGCTAGACTGGTAATAAATGTAAAAACCTACGAGAGAGGCAAATACTAAGCCTATAATTGTTAAAGTTAATGTGGAGTTTAGTTGAAACATGGAGTATCCTTTTGTAATATCTCCCGAAGAGGGAGGTTGGTACTCCCAGAAGGGAGGTAGCTTAGGCTACGTTTACCAATGCTGCGACTGGAGTGAAACCAGCTGATAGCATTTTGAAGTCGAAATCTCTAAATCCTACGTATAGGTTAGTTGAGCTTACTGCTCTACGCTCTACTTCAACTGTAACATTACCTCTGTCAGCGACTGCAAAGTAACCTTTGTTTACGATAACAAGAGCTGTCAATGTGCCAGTACCTGCGTTTTGACCAGTTGCATCAAGGTCAGTACGTACATACTCAGAAACAACGATTGGGATGCCCCAGATTTTTCCAAGCTCACCAGTGATGATTGTTGCAGCAACACCATATTTATCTACCGTGATTACTTCTGGCAATTCAAGCAATTTGAATGCTGTTGAGAAGTTTACGATGATTACAAGGTCTGCAAGGTTTACACCATATACACCAAGTACTTGTCTAGTAGCTGCGATTGTAGCTGCTGTTGGAGCAACACCACCACCATCAACTGTGTTACCTGCTGTGATAGCAAGTTTAAGTAATCCATCAAATGCTTTACGTACATCATTTGAGTTAGCGATTGCTGTGTCCCCATTGATGATTGCATCTTCTGATGCTTTTGCAAGTGATTTAACAAGTCTAGCACGTACAATATCTGTCATCATAACAACAGACTCGTGGTCAGCTTGGTCAGTAACACCAACAAGTGTTTTGATACGTTTAGTTTCAAAAGTTACTTTCGCTGAACTGATTGCAGACTCGATAGCATCGTCACCTGGGGCGATTAGGTATGCTTGTACATCACCAACGATTGCAGGGATTGAGAATTGATTTCTATTCTCTGGCATATTCACTTTTGCAAAAAGACTTTCGATTTTAAGCTCAAGCTCTAAATCTTCAAGAATTTGAGTTGAAAACTCTTCTGCCAACCAGTTTGGTACGTCTGTAGGTACGATTGCTTTCTCAATCATATCTGCTAACTCTTTATAACCTTGCATTTGCTCAACTGGCTTGTCAAGTAAAAGTGAGTTAAGGTACATATCAGCTGATTTTTTCTTGAGTTTAGTCAAGTCTTTAGCTGTAAATGTTGCTTCTCCATCAAATTGAGTTTTTCTCTCTGCCATTTGGTCAGCGAAAGACTGCTCTAAGTCTTTTAATTTATCAGCAGATGCTGCTTTTTCAGCAGTAAGTTGGTCAGCCAACTCTTTTACTTTTACTTCTAAATCTTCGATTGCTTTAATTTTCATTTTTATTCCTCGTTTTTATTGTCTGTTAGTACTTCATTTAGCGTGTCTGCTAGACCTGCGTATAGTACAAATAACTGCTCAACACCCTCTGGAGTTTGTTTTGCAGACCCAATGAATGACTCAATGTCACTCAATCCAATTTTGCCACTGTCAGATTTAGTGTTACCCTCACCATTATCTGGATTTTGAGTGTCATTATCTTGTTCAGTACCTTCTGAAGTATTTATCGTAGTTTCTTCTGACGATTGTTCAGTTGTTACTTCGGTTTCCTCAGTTTCTTTTGTCACTGTGGCATCTTCGGTAGTCTCAGTACCTTCCTCTGTAGTTACAACAGTCTCTTCTTGAGTCTCTGTAGCTTCTGTCTCTTTGGTTTTCATTTCTTCTGTGTCCTTTTTACTTTCTTCAAGTCCTGCAACGAACTCGTCTAAGTTTTGGAGCATAGCTTCCTCAATTAAACCATCTTCAAATAACTCTTGGAAGTGACCTTTAAGGTGCTCTGCTGCAACTAACTTTTCGTCTACAGAGAGTATATCGTCATCTTGCACACCTTTAAGTGCACTAAATGCAGAAATTAATCCACCTTTATTCAAAATAAGTTTACCATCAATCAATTCGTGATGTGGAAACTTCCATGTTTCAGCATCTTTTACATCTTTTACTATCAAATAAGAGTCCGAGATAAAATCTTCTTTAGCAATATCTACTAAAGTATCTTTCATAACTTGTTTATCAATAGTACGCCACTCTTTTGTTTTCAACTCTGCTTGTTTAACTCTGATAGTCTCTTTAGAAATAGCTTTACTACCTAAAAGACAAACACCACTTTGGCACGGAGCATCTGTAAGCACTGTAAAAATTGAGTCTTGGTTATCTGGCACAGATACAATAGAAACTTCTAGTAACTTTGTTTGTGTCCATAAATACACTCCATCAACTTCTGCATAATCAAGTATTTGAAACCCGATAGAGAATGTTTTTAGAATGCCATTAAGTACTCCGTAATATGCTTTATCATTCATAAACTTATGTACTTCTGCTTCAATGTAAAGCCCATCTACTCTAATATCAATATTGATAATTTTACCAATCGGCTTTTGTTTATCATGACTATATAGTAGAATAGGGTTTTTCATATAATCTTTTAAATCATACCCTTGTGGTAGTACAGACTCTTCCGAACGGTCTACAACAAGTTTACCATTATCGTCCAAGTATCTGTTTGCATATCCAGAGATAACTACTACATCAGTACCACGTTGCTCTACAGAAGTCTCTTTAACTACTAGCTCAACTTGTGAGCCAATAATTTTGTTTTTATCTATCTTCATCTTTTCTCCTATTTACTGTTGTTTGAGTTATTATCTTGAGTCGTGGGCATATCTGCATCACCACCATTAGGGTCAGTAGAGCCGTTAGGACTTGTTGTGTTATTACCACCACCTAGTGTACCACCATCTTCAACATAAGAGGCATTCTCACCAAATAAGTACGCAGCTAAAATATGTTTATCAGCATTATCTTCATCAAGCTTAGGTAAACCTACTAAGTTTCTTGCTTCGTTTAGTGACGCAATACCAGTAGAATACATAGTTTTACTTGCTGTAGCTTTAGTCTCTAATGGAGTCTCTAGCTCTGTAATTCTATCTAAGTCAAAATAGAATGTTAATGTTGGGTCTGAAAACTTCTCTCTCAAAAACACTGTGACTTGGTCTTGTATCTTATACAGATAAGGACGTACAGCTGTGTTAAAAGTAGCCTTCATTAACTCTTGTGGGTGAGAGGTTGATTGCTCAGCCCCACCCAATGCAATAGGGTTTATTTTAAATACCCTAAATACTCGTCTCTCTGATATTTCAATAGAGTCAAGTAACATAGCATCTTTAGGAGTTGCTTGTACGGTGTTGTAAGTCATACTTGAAGGTAGTACTACTGTACCACGTCTTTCTGACCCTTGACTTCCATATAACTCCTTAAACTGCTCTCTAACTTCTGTAATCTGCTCTGGTGAGAGATTATACTCAGATTGTAAAATACCACTTAATATAGTAGAGCCTTCATAAAACTGTTTAAGCTCTGCAATAGATGATGACTCTAACAACAACGTATCAATCAAAGGTCGTACCGAAGGCACACCATAATAGATATTATTTATTGTGGGGTTTTTAAAGTGTATTACTTCATCAGCTTTATAAGCCACTTTGTCTAAGTAAATATACCCAGTAATAAACTTACGCTTATCTGGTACAACTTTAACTTGACTTGGTGGACCTAAGTGCCAACTTTCAAATCTACCCTTTACTAACTCGTGAGAGATAAAACTATTACCCCCTAAAAAAGCTCCTTGTACTATTAATTCAATCATTTCTCCCCAACTCTGAAATTGATTAGGTGCACCCAACCAAGCTGTTAGCTTAGCATCTGTTACGGTTTCCTCTTCACCAGTTGTAGGGTTAATCTTGACAAGTCTTGGTATAGCTTGACTTGCAGCTTTAGAAACATAATCTACAGCCGAAAAGATTAACTCAGAAGTGTGTAGGTAATTTTCCTCTGTAGTCTTTGCTAAGGGTTTATTACCATCTGAATATTTTTCAAAGTACTTAGAGGATGCTTTCGTAGATTTAGTATGTCCTGCTACAAGGAGCGTGTTAATGCCACCGAAGTCATCAACATTAGCACTCGGTGTGTCGGTTTTTGATTTTCCAAAAATTCCTCCAAATATACCCATGTGTATCCTTTAATTATTTGTGAGTATATCGTTACTTGTAATAACTCTTGCATTAAATCTTGATTATCTGTGAACCAGCTTGGATTTTGTAAGTAGCTACTAAGTAACGAAGTGTTGATAAAGATAAATCGAAATGCTTAAACTTTTTAGTTTTTTTAACTGTTTTTGTTTTTGCATTTTGCCAATATAGGTTTTTTATTTCCCCAATTAAATCTGGGCAGTTATCAGATATAAATAACTTGCCTTGGTAGAAGGCTTGATTTACATATTTGATACCCTCATCAATCTTATTATAAGCAGGAGTAGTGTATATACTATAATCTACAGATAAATCATTAGCCACTTGTGCAGCAGCAGGGTCGATAAATCTGTCACGTATCTTCCCAAACTGACTGTCAAGTTTCTTAATCTCTTTTTGATGATAAGATATAGGAGCTTCATTATCTTTATACTCTCCAACAATATAAATATTTCCAGTCAGAGGCTCTACAAAACCTACTAAGTACCCAGTGTTATCTGTAAACCCAACATCTAGTGCTGCAATAAACAAACTATCTTTGTTATACTTAATAGTGTTGTGCTCAACAACATTCTTATCTTCTGTAAAGGCATAGTAAATAAGCTCTCCGTCAGATTTAGACCATTTACCTTCATACTCTCTACCAAATGTCACTGGGTCAAGCTCTCTACGCTTACTCTCTATAAATGACTTAGGTATGTACGGGTTATCCTCTGTTGGGAATGTAAAGTTTGTATATCCCGAATACTTCTTAGAAGTGGCTCGTGAGATAAGCTCATATAAATCATTACTTTCATCCCTAGCTGTACCAATAAAAATTGCCTTAGCATTGTTATACCCATCCTCATTAGTACCAAAATCTGCCATAGCAGGTTGGATGTAGTTTTCAAACAAATCTACAAGGTCATCAATATCTTGCCCTTCATCTACAATTACTAACGAGAATTTTCTACCAAGTGCATTTGCAACTGATTTAGGTGATACAACAAATATAGTTGCCCTATTCTCTAATGTAAATGTGAGAGCTTTAGAGTCTCTTGATACAATCTTAATACCCATACTTACAATAGTACGCTCAATGTTTTCAAACATTGTCTTGGCATTTGAGAATGTAGGTGTTATCAGTAGAATAGAGGCATTAGGTATTAAAAGCTCAGCCGAGGCTGCTTCCGAGATAGCGTAAGTCTTACCAAAACGTCTCCCACAAGTAATTGTCATAATACTGAAATTACCTTCAAAGAAGGTGTCTAGTATTAGTGCTTGTTTTGGGTGAGGTTGGAAGTTAGTTACTTCATAAATCTTTTCTTTGTTGAGCTGCTTCTTTACAGAAAGGTATATCTCAACATCTGGTGCTAATCTTTGCTCCATATTATCCCCCAGTTATCTGATTAACAATACTCAAGTATACGTTATCAGATGTACCTAATTCTTTTTTCTGTCTTTCTTTCAACATACCATCAGCAATCATAAGCATATCAACAACATCCTTCTTAGTAGCCTTACTAAAGTCACCATCATACTCTTCTTCTATCTTTTCGAGCTTGGCATCTATAATTTTATTTACTATACGAAGTCTGCCCTCTAATGATGAAGCGTATTGGGCGTTTACAAGCTCCGAAACGAAATCTTTGATGTGTGGCTTACCTAAAGTGTTTCTAACGGTTGTAGGGCTAATTCCAAGCTCCTCAGCTATACCCTTAGTAGACTTACCAATACTATACAACTCACAGATGTTTGTTTCTAGGGCTGTCATAGGTGTGGCAGGTGCTACTTCTACAATAGGGTGATGCACTACTTCTTCAAAATCCTCTGACTCATCTTCAAATTGTACATTAGAGACTGGCAAGTTTTTTATCATATCTTGCACGTCCTCATCAAGCACTTTTAGTCCTTGAATATCTTCGTTTGTTACCTTAATTTCCATACATTCTCCTAACTTTCTTTAAATGTGGCTCAAAGCCCCAGTACAGCGTACTTTCAGTGGGGTGGTCAAGACCATCAGTTTACTGTTTACCAGAATTACTAATATTATTTACAAAAGTATATAATCCATTTTCTAGTAATGCTATAAATAATTCTTTCTTTTGACGTGGACTAACCACTTTACCAAATCTTAGTAATCTGTCATTTGCTTCTGTACATACGTGACATCTTGTTTGTCTGTTGTATTCTCTTAATGGAGCACTAGCCAGTCTGCCACACGAGCACACATAATTTATATTACCATTTTTAACACCATACAGATTAACCAATCTTGGGGATTTTATATCAATCATTTTTATACCTTAAACTTTTCTTTATTGTATATCGCACTTTATACACATTATTGGGCTAAATTGACTAATATGTGATATTACTTTGAAATATTTACGATATATGTTATATAGCACTTGACATTAGAAGCTTTTAGTGTTATAATACGTGTATAAAAACTTAAAGGAGTTATGATGAAAATCAAAACACAACTAGGAGAAACAGATGGGTAAAGATGTACCAGTGATGCCACCTCTAAATGAGAAGGTTGCAAGAGGAAAAAAACGTGGTAGAAAACGTAAACTTGTTTTTGTAAAAGGTACAGAGGTATCTTCTGAAACATTTGGTGTTGGTACTGTACTTAGAGAAGGTATGAATGGTATACTTATCTGTGATTTTGGTGGCTCAGTTAGAGAAGTACCAAAAGATACTTTAGCAATACGTGAAGGTGATAGTGCTGATGACGTTGCAGATGTAGAAGAGAATTTAACACCTATTGATATGGGTTATGATGGCTCTGATGATGATGGTGCTATTGGTGATACAGACAATGGAGTAAGTGATGAGTAAAGAGAATGAAGAGGTAGAAACTTTAGTAGAGGCTATGGATTACTTCTTACCTATCAACTTAGTCCAACAACGGGACATCACTTTAAAAGCTCTTAATGAGGAAGGTGAAGTAGATGATATTGAGCTTACTCTTGATATGACTTGGGCTAAAGGGATGTTAGGTGTTATGCCACTATTCCGTACTTTAGAAGCAGCTAAAGAGTATGCAGGTGAAGCTGCTGAGGTACTTGTATTTTCTGGACCGATGATTAAAGGATTTGAAGATGAGCAAGAAACTGATAAAATTGACGGATGATTGGGCACTTCATCCTAAAGTTGCTGAGCAATTAGTTCCAGTACTAACGCAAAACCAAAAAGATTTACTAACTCCCATACTAATCAACTCTTCGAGTATTGATAGTATACGTAGGTCTTTTCTGGAATTGTTTAGAAAAACAAATAGTTTATTTTCACCACTTAGTTTTAGGTACTCCTACTCCTTCAACGTATCTGGTAAAAGAAACATTACAGTTGTACCAAAGTACTATCTTGAAAAAGACTTGAATATGATGGTAAATGACTACAAGATTATTACACAAGTTTCTCATATTGTACCAGAAGGTAAAGATTGGGAAGAAGAGGCTTACGAGCTTATTAACTACTTCCAAGGGAGTGCTGCAAAGACAGCTTTCGAGTTAGTGAAAACTTATTGTGATGATGGTACATATAGGGGCTATAAATGCAGAGAGATATTCAGAGACAAACCAGTAAGGTAAAGAAACGTCCATATAAAAAACTAACTGATGAGGATGTTGAATTTATTACAAACAACTACTTAGTACTATCTGACAAAAGACTTGGATGGATACTTGGTAGGAATGAGGCAACTATTAGGAAGCACAGACAGCTACTAGGACTTAGTAGAGTTAAAGTAAATATTCAAGAGGTGTTGGCAGAAATGCCAATTATTGTCTGGATGCCACGAAGTCACTTTGATGGCACAGACACAGATTTAAAAAATTTAAAAATTATCGGAGAAAATTATGACAGAAGCAATTAGACTAATCCAAGGTGTTACATCACCTGCACAAGTAAACAGAATTATTGATTGGAATTATGGTAGAAACAAACTAGAGCTTGACTCAAACCTTGAAATCAATATGTTAGCAGAAGAGGCTAAAGAGTATTTTGATGCAAAAACATTTGTGGACAGAGTGGATGCAGTATGTGACCTTATCTTTGTAGGAGTTGGTACACTTGCCAAAACTTCCAATGCTTACCACCTTTCAGCTAAGGAGCTATTTGCACCTATTGACTTTATTCTTACTGACTTTGTTGGTAGAGTAGAAGCAGAAGGTATTTCATCAGAGGTGTTCATGGGTATGCTCACTGAAAGCTTAGATGCAGTTATCACTGCAAATGAGGAGAAGGGTACAGACAGAGACGAGAATGGTAAGGTTAAAAAGCCAGAAGGTTTTGTACCACCAGAAGAGAGAATTGCAGAGATTGTAGAGAAGTTTAAAGCTCTCTCCACAGAGGCAGCTACACAAGACATGGGACAAGTGTTTCCACAAGGAGGTAATTAATGCCATTACCAAAGAAACTAAACTGCCAAGACGTAGATAGTATCTTCCAAAACTTTATTGGGGGTGCTACGGTCAAGGCAATAGCAGAAGACTTAGACGTTACCAGACTTACAGTTACAAGAGTCCTTCGTAAAGAGACTTACCAAGACTGTACAGAAGCTCATGCCAAGCTACCAGAAAACTTCTTTGAAACTGTTGATGAGCGTATGAAAGCAAACCAACGTAGAAGTAGAGGACAAGGCAAGAAGGTGAATTCGTAATGAAAAAACTTGCAGATTTCCTTCTATGGGTTGGCGTTATTCTGAGTTTGCTTGGGTTAGCCACAACTACTGGGTTTTACTTTAGTAGTATTATCCACTTTGGGGTGTCTGAGGCAGTCCATTTTGTTGATGTAGCTCTCCTAACCCTACGAGTCGCAGTCACTGGTACATTCTATTTTGTAACACTTATCATTAGTGTCCTATCTTTGGGGCTTCCTATTGATGGGTTGGATAAATTCCGTGATAGTAAGACACCAGATACTGTGTAACTTATGTGACACCCTTGCAGCACCTTTATGTAGCTGTGAGAGTGTTGCTGTAGTCTATACAAAAGAAGAAAAAGAAGTTTTAGCAGTTTATACTAATGATTTATCCCAGTGTACTCTCCTAAAAGTTTGGGAAGATGACGAAGGACGTATCCATAAGGTAAACAAACTACGACATATAACTGAGGCGAAAGTCTCTAAAATTTAAGCTTGGAGGCATAAATGCACTACAATTTCGCAGAAGATTTAAAAACTTCTGATAAAATAGAGGTAAATGTTATAAAAAAACTACAAGAAGCTTACAAAGACTTCAAGTTTCATTCATTTTCTGGCACTAAAGGTTTTGATTGTATCTTTTCTATGGGGGAAAAGACCTATTCTTTAGAGATAAAAGCAGACTTTTTTGCAGTAAACACTGGTAATATGGTGGTAGAGTATGAGAGTTGGGGTAAACCAGCAGGTATTGTAACAACTAAAGCTAACTTTATAGCTTATGCAATGATGAGAAGTATAGATGATTTCGATTTGTATTTAATAAATACTGAGAAACAGCGTAAAATGATTGCAGATGAGTTGTATTTTGATACAATGGTAGGTGGAGACATCGGTAGTAACACTAGATTATACCGATTTAAGATGGATTTATTCAAAGAGTACGCAACAGAAGTAAAGGTGTAACAATGGTATCATTAGTTAGTTTGAATTATTTAATGGAAAATACTCTTTTGAGCTTGAATTTGCAGCATGGTTCAGCTCAATTCAAAAACCTCCTAAGATTATACAGAGAAGATAAGGCAACTTTCCAGTTTACTATACACTTTGGAGAAATTTACTTGGGTGTTATATCTAAAGAAAACTTCACGGATAGGTATTACATTAAGTTTCATTTTGGTGCTTCGGCTATAAGAGAGAGGATGACTATTTTTGATTATCGTACCATTTTAAATAGATTTTTACTAGGAGAATTAATAATTCTTGAAGAAGATTTTATACAATTATCTCAAATTTACGCAGCAGGAGAGGTGTTACAAGCCCGTAATGAGTTATCAGAGGTAAACATTCCTGCAAGTAAGGAATTTATGTTTGATTGGCAAGTTAGTAGTGAAGGTTTTGTCTCTATAGAAGGGGTGTCACAACCTTATTACTTAAAAATTAGTGTAGTAACATTAAATTTACTTATAGTAGCTTGGAGGAGAATGGATGCAGAAAAACATAAAGCAAAAGCCGAGAAACTTTGACATATTGAAAAGTTATCGTAGAGAGATTAATCTGGTTACAAAAACTGTACCAGATAAAAAGAAATATTCTGGGAAGGAGAAGCATAAAAAGCTTCCCTTTTGATTAATAGTTAATTTTAAAGAGGTCCGAAGACCTAAGTTGTTACTTAGGGTCTTCTTCTTCCTCACCTTGTTGTGGTACATAAGGGATAGCCTCTTGTGGAGCTAGATAAATTTTACCATAAAACCCACTTGACTCCATTTTACTACCAAATCTTTCAAACTTGATAGAGTAGGTATCAGCTTTTCCACCTAATATAGCAGTATCTTGTCCTGCTTGTAGGTTAATTCCATTAGTGACAATATTAATGTCACTTACATCAAACGTAACTACTGCATCACCATAAGCCTCTGCATCTTCTACAGCTGCCTCTACAGAAACACCTAACATTTGCGTCTCTAAAAGTCCAAGTACATCTTCTGAAAACGTAACTACAATGTTATCAGCAGATAAAATTGGAAGTTGAAGTCTACATTCAAGTGCGTTATTTTCATTAGGTGTAAAATCACTAGCTTCAACTAGCACTTTTCTAACACCGTCTTTCACAGCCTCTTTAACATTAGCCGAAGCTAATGGAAGAGGAGCAATATTTAGATTTTTAATTCCCATCTATTCTCCTTTTATCTTATACTTCTACTGGTAAAGGTATTGGAGCATCTAAGTCCATAAATCCACCTTCTACAACACCAAACTCACCTAGTGCTCTACCAACTCTAGGAGCAGTAAGTAGATTGTAACTACCATTTAGGTATAGTGAAGTGCCTCTTACAGTTACATTAACTGAAGGGTCTTCTTCAATATTACCATCTTCCTCTAGTGTTGCGTATAGCTCTGCTGCATCAACACTGATAGTGTACGATTGTAGGCTGTAAGCTTCCTCATCTGTAGTTTTGTGGTTTACTGTAGGAGCTATTGTAAACTCTCCACCCGTATTCTGTGCTACTTCCAACCATTCTTTACCCAAGATAATGTGTAAACCGTCAGTAGCTGCCATATCAATGTTAATTTCTGCGTTGAAGACATTACGAGACTCCGTACACATTTCTGGAGTGAGTCTTAAAGTTGCCTTAGCCTCACCCATAGCTTCTTTTGTTTTGGCAGCGTCTAGTGCCAGTGGTGCGAATTCAATATTCATGAATTTCTCCTTTGTTTTTAAGATACCAATATATCGACTAAAACACTTTAGTATGTACCCTAAGAAAACCTTAAGTTTATTATGTTAATATAACACTATAAATAAACAAGGAGAAAATTATGTTTTCAACAATTTACTTATGGCTTTATGCCATTACCGTCATCGTGGGGATAGTTGCTATCTTTAGAAGTGTTGTCAAGTTTGAGCACTTTTTTGTAGTAGACTTAGCAATAGTTTTAGTAGCCGTAGTGCTATTCTTAATACCAGTATTCCAATGGTGGTTACTATACCAATTCATCAAGCACGAGCCAGATGTATTCTTTTTAGATGAAGACCCTTTTGCAGCTATGTTAGAGAGACTTGCCAAGAAGTGGGAAGGATTTTTAAACTATGACTTATTTAATATAGGTGGTAAGAAATGACTTTATTCTATCTATTTGTAGTGTTTCCTTTTATTGTCAATATGTCTTTACTGGCAGCTATTGTAAGATTTAAAATATGCGAGGGTACTATTGGTACTTTACTACTTGGTAGTTTTATTATATTTTTATCAGTTATACCATTTGTAAACTTGGTAGCACTGGTAGTCATCTTGGTAGAGAATGATGACATCTTTGGAGTCTCTGACCTTCTTGAAAAACCTTTGTGGAGTAAGAAGGATTGCAGATGATAACTAGACAGCACATGAAAGGGGCTATGAGTGTTGGTAGTATGGTGGGGCTTGGAGCTTTACTGTACACCAACATTTGGGTCACGGGCATTCAAGCAGCTTTTGTCTTTGGATTTCTACTATCTATATTTAGAGTGGTATTCTACAAAGAAGATTTTGATGATACCTATATAGCAATGTCCACATTTGGTGGATTAATATTAATGGTTACTTACGCTTCTGCGTGGTTTGCTTTGTACGGGACACAAGCCCCGTAGCAACTTACATATTATAAACTATATGTAAGTTTGGTGGTGTAGCTCCAACTGGAGTTGCAACACTTCCATTCTCGATAGGTAATGAGCTGTATATAACATTCGCACCTACTGGAATATCATAAGTAGGGTAAATATAATCATCAGAGAATACTTCTAAGATTTGGTAGTTACCTGCATCACATACATATATCTTACCATTATTTACCAAGACACTGATAGGGTTATTCATAGCATTGCCCTCATGCTCCATACCTGCCACATATTCCAATCTGTGATGACCTACACTAAACATAATCTGTCTAGTAGTTAAATCAAATCCTACCACTTTCTTTAAAGACCCAGACACGATGTATAAGATGTTACCATCAATTACAAAGTCAGTAAGTTTCAAATCCAGTATAGTAGAGTCATTTGGGGGCGTAATAGCTGTCTGATACGTTAAAGTATCTGCTACGGCATCGTAAGCAAAGACATCAATACGATTATCAAGCCCAACATAAACAGTATCATTATATACCCTAAGTGAGCGTGGGTTAAGTGTTTCATTATCTGCTCCCATTCCAGTATTGTCATACTGTAAGTGTGTTTTAATCCAAACGCCATTAGCGTCAAACTCTTCTACAGTACCGTTGTAGTGGTCCAAGTCTCCTGCACCATCATAAGTAGCAACCATAATATTACCATTAGACATTGTTGCAATCCCATAAACCTTTCCAAGTTTACCGTCCATTGCCTTACCTCTGGAATTATAAACTCCAAATTCCCAATCAATAACACCAGTAGATTTATTCATACCTAAAAGCATATAGCCATTAGTACCTATAATGTAGTGGGTGTCTGTGACAGCAACTCTACGTGCATACAAGTGTGGTGCAGCATTCATAATGTGCATTTTCTTAACTGCAAAGTTTTCATCAAAGATTGTAATACCTTTACTGTAATCAGCTAAAACATAATCTGTGCCATCTTGCTCAAGGCAGTAAGGGCTTGTGATAGTTTTTGGATTAAGTAACCTTGAGACTTTAAGTCCATTATCAACTGTAAAGTTGCTTGGCTCTAATTCTTTATACTCTATAAGAGAGTTTTTCATTTCTGTTAAACAATTCGGCAATACTGCTGACTGCAAAGCTGGGCGAGTCTGTACAGATGCGTCCACAACTTTATAGCTACCGTCAAGTAGTAGTTGCAAGAAGTCTGGTAATAGTGTGCTCATGTGTGCTCCTAAATTTTATTTACTTGTATATCGTCTATAAAGTAAGGGACTGAGACTTGACAAATAACTTTAAAGCTGTTATAATGTATTTAAAAATAACTGAGGAGCATTGGATGAGTGCCGATGGATTTATACAAAGAGCAAAGGTAATACATGGGGATAAATATGATTATAGTAAAGTTGAATATATAAATACAAAGACTTCGGTAATTATTATATGTCCTACACATGGTGAGTTTGAGCAAGCAGCCTATAACCACACTAGGGGATATGGTTGCCCCTCTTGCAGAGGACTCCCTTTAGAAGCTTTTATACAAAGAGCAAAGTCAGTGCATGGAGATAAGTATGATTATAGTAAAGTTGTTTATAAAAATGTTTATAGTAAAGTCATTATAATTTGTAAAAAGCATGGTGAGTTTGAGCAAGCAGCCTATAACCACACTAGGGGATATGGTTGCCCAATATGTGCCAAGTCTAAATTACATGAAGGTGCAAATACTTTCTATATCTGGCAAGAAGCTGATAGTAACCGTTACAAGATTGGTATAACTTCCAAGTCTTTGCAAGTGCGTATGACTGACGTTAGTAGGAAGCTTAATATAACACCTATACCCATACTGGAGCTAAAAATTGATGACGCTTTCAGCTTGGAGCAAAGCCTCTTACAAATATTTGCCGAAGATGTATACGATGGGGAAGGTTATGGCGTAGAATTTCTAACACTAACTGATGAAAAATTAAGCAAGTTGCTGCACTTAGTTAAGCAGGTAAGTAAGAATGGTTTACCAGAGCACTTAAAGTTATATTGACAAGCCTTAGTATATATACTAAGGCTACTATGAAGTATATTTCTCTTCCTCGGCAGCAACTAGAGTTTGGGGAAGCATTCTTCTTTTATAGTAACTTTATAGGGCTTGGTCAGAGGTTGATTGGTAGGTTTAATGTAACATCTTATAAGTGCCGAGAGGGTGTGAGGAGTCCCCTACCGTCTCCCACAACCTTAAAAGAAACTTAACCCTCCCCTATAAACTACCTTCCAACCCCTGCAAACCACGTCCACACCGTGACTAAGCAACCTTTAAGCTAACACACACAAGCACAAAGCAACTGCAAAGCAACTGAAAAGTATATAAGAATAACTTATAAGTAACTGTTAAGCAACCTTTAAGCTATGTTATGGTAATACGCATACATTATATATATAAAGGGGGCGTAAATGATAATAGCTCTCATTACCACTAAAAAGTCATAGGCTATAACTTTTTAAAACTTTTTAAGAAAATTTATTTTTTCTCTTGACTTCTTAATCTTTTTAATGCTATAATCTTTTCAAGTTAGATAACAACTATCTAGCAATTAACTTTTAATAAGGTGGTAACATGGTAGGCAGTAACTTACTAGGCGTTAAAGGTGGTATTAATTACATTACACCTATTAACCCAAACGAAAAAGGATATAATCTTAAAAAGTCATAGCTTATGACTTTTAAAAAGCTTGACAGTTTAAGGTTAGAAACTGTATAATACAAAACAGATAGCAAGTAGCTATCAATTAACTTTTAAGGAAACGAAATGAAAACTACATTTAAGACAGCAAAGGCATTAACAAACGAGTTTATCAAAACGATTAAGACAGCAGAAAAAAGCAATGCACAATATTTGTTAGCTTTGGCAAAACTAGCAAAGGACGGCAAAGTAACTTATAATGACTTACACGCAACTAATAAGCAACTGAACGAGGCTACAAAATCAACTGGCATTACTACTTTTAAAAATGTAGCTATGATAGTTGGGCGTATGTATGACAAAAAAACTGTTAAGGGTAAATCAACGCCTTATCAACTTAATTTAAGCGTTATTGACAGCGTTATAGCGTTGGGCGTTGGTGCAAGTATGGCAAAACTCCAAGCAGTACGCAAAGAGGGTAAAGAGGTACAGAAAAAAACTACAGAGAAAACGGCTAAAACTGTAACGGGTACGGCTGAAGATGTAGTGCAAGTGGACGTTAAAAAAGAGGTGCAAAGCATTAAAGATGAAGTTATCCAAAACGCTACACAAATAGCGAAATTATCTAAAGATGACTTGACAGATAAATTTTACGACCTTTTAAGCTCTATCGAAGATATGGCACAAACTTTCGACCCTGCAAAAAACCCTAACCAAACGGCAGTCATTATCGCAAAAATGGAAAGTCTTGCAAGTAGCTTTTAAGCTACTGCAAGGGTACTTGACAACTCCAGACCAACCACAAAAAGTCATAGGTTGTGACTTTATAAAACATTTCACAACCTACAATAACAAGACGGCATAATGACGCAAAAGCTAAAATTTTGGAAACCTTCAAAATTTCCAGTCTCAAGCCCACAAAGCCCGTCCAGACTTATAAAGTAACTTGTAAAGCCAATAAAATAAAAAAGGTGGCAAGTTATTTAGTGGGTGTTGGTTAAGTTTGAGTTAAATTCACGGTGGCAGTTGGTAAGGTGAGTGTGTGCTGTTTGACAGTTTGTGATAATTATTATATACTATGGGTAAGAATTTGGGCAGTTATTTGATGCTTTTTTATACATATATTTATTATGTGTGTATAAAAAAGTGGCAGTTGCTAAAAAGTCATAATCTGTGACTTTTCAGTTATCGGCACTTTAAAAATTAACGATTAAGGAATTTAAAATGTATGGCAAACAAGTAAAAGCATATAGAGCTGTTATAAACGGTACGATTACAAATTATGTAGGTAGTCAAAAGTTTATTATCCCAGTTTCGGCAAATATCGTTGAAGTTACCTCTCATTTTGAGACAGCTTCTAATAAGTTTTTCAGCAGTCAAGTTTTAGAGGGCTTGAATTTTGATAGGGCTACATCTACAAAAGATAAGAGAATGTACTTCAAAGCTGAATGTAGTTACAATAAAGGGCTTACAACTGAGGTGCTAAATGTGACAGAAGTTGAAGTGAAGATATACGAAATTTACAATGATGCAAGTGAGAAGTTAGTAACTTTTAACACCTTGTAAGTTACTGTAATTTACGTTACAATAATAGTAGGAATTGCTTAATATTTGGGCAGTTTCAAAAAGTCATAGGCTATGACTAATTAACAAAATTTAAGGATTAACAGATGAAAAAGACAATTATGAGGGCATTATTTGCAGGTATGCTTCTAGTAAGTTGTGGTGAAGTTGCTACAGCAGTTGAGAAAAGTGTAGGAGTTGAATGTCCTATGACAGAGGTGTATGATATTTATACACCAGTGAGTACATTAGAGTATGAAGTAGAGTTGGTGGTTACAAATTCGGAGTCAATCCCTAACCAAATCGTGGAAATCGAGCAACCCCTTGATGATATTTATGAGGTTGTGGTAAGAGGTTTGAATGGTTGTGAAGTAGAGCATTACTACTTCTATGGAGTGTAGTCATGCAAGAATATAATTTATTTTTATTTGCTAAGTTGTATGAAGAGATTATTGGCAAGAGTGAAGAAGAGTATGACATACAATTTGAAAAACTTGGAAAGTTGTATGATGAGTTTTCATTAGGTAGTAGATTTAATGTGGATGAGAAAAGTCAGTATGATTGTATGGTAGATTTCTTTGAAGATTTGAAATCCAACACACCCGATACTAAGGCGTACATTGTAGAGCTTAGTGTAATGACTAGAGTATTGGCAGTTGAGGGTACAGAAGATGAGGAGTTTATTCGCTTGGCTATTAAGTCTTTACTAACTGATGTGGACTTAGAAGAAAAGATGGCAGGTGGGTTGATTGGTATCACCGAAGATTTTGATGTGCCTTATGGGGCTTGTATAACTGATAAGTAAAAGTCATAGGCTATGACTAATTAACAATTAAGGAATTTAAAATGAGCCAGTTAAAGAAGTTTGTGGATAGTGTACAAAAGAAATTAAGTAAGGTTGAAGATAAAGTGGATTGCCCAAATGCAGGTGGGTGTGCTGTAATAGCCCTTAGTGCTTATAGATATTTGGAGAGAAAATTCCCCGAAGATATGCACAAAGTTAGTATAGTTTTCCTATTCACTGAGGGTAGTTTTGATGAGAATGAAGAGGAGCGTCTTAGAAATAATCAAGCAGGTAGCTGTAGTCATTGTATGCTACGAATTAGTGAGGTAGGTGGTGAGCGTTATATAGATTGTGAAGGTGATTATACTTGGGATGCTCTTGTAGATGATTATGGTTTTGCTAGAGAATTGGCAATCACTCCTGCTCAATGCTTATGTGCTATCAACTATAGAAGTTGGAATACTGTGTTTGAGAGAGAGGAGTCTTTACCTATTATTACTAAAATATTTGGTAAGGGAAGTACAGAAGGTATCAACAAAGATTGGAAGATAAAGGATAAGCCATGTCCAGACCAGAAGTAATTGGTAGAGGGGCGTTTACTAAAGTTTGGGGTGATGGGAAAGATGCCTATATAGCCTCAACTTGTGTAGCCAAACAAGCTATTAGTGATATGTATGAGCATCCTATGATACCTAAGTTAGAGTATCTTGGAGTAGTACCTTATAAAGAGGATATTAAAATCTATAAAGCTCCACGTTATGAAAAGATAGTACGTCCTAGTGAGCAACTATCACCACGTCATTACTTATATTATAAGCAACTCACTAAAGCTTTTAGAAGAGATTATGGTGGGTATGGTAGTGCTTGGGGTTTCGGTACAATTTCTGATAAGTTACAAGAGAGTGAGCTTACCCCTTACCTACGTGATGTGTTAATGGATATGCTAACATACACTTCAAGCTATCTTGGACAGCATGGAGTATGTATGGAAGTATCTCCACGCAACTTGATGGCTTATAAGGGCAAACTTATCTTAAATGATTTGTTTTTTGATACAGATATGGTGGATGAAGAGGGATATTACCCTTACTATCTTAAAATACTACGCTTTAATACCTTGAAGGCTGCGATTGAATAGTCACAGCCTATGACTTTTTCAGAGGTAAGGGCGTTTAATAGTACACCTTAGAGGGTGGCGAAAGGAAAATGATGAAGTATTTACTATTGATAGCACTATGTGTAGGTATTAGTGTAGCTGATGAGAATAAATCTCAAAATATCAGTGACCCTTGTGACAAGGCTATTGAAAAAGCTACTAAGGTACACTGGGATTATGTAAACGGAAAGACAACTATAACACACAGTTATAATGAGCGTATAAAAGCAGAGAAAATCTGTGGATTTAAACTATAAAGAGGAGGTGTCACATAGTATTATAAGCTTGACTTATGCTGTAATATATGTTATAATACAGCTGATTTAGACAAAGAGTTGCAGTGATTGAAAAGTCACAGCCTATGACAAATTAAAATATTAAGGAAATAAAATGGAAACAACTAATCCAAAACTAAGTTTAGACAACAACGCAGAGACAATCAGTAAAGCATTCGGTTATGATACTATGAAAGAAATGCAAAAGGCTTTTGAAGATGGCACAATGGGTGAAGATAAAGAATTTGCATTCAAGCTTATTGTAGCTGTGGACTCACTACCAGAAGGTGCATCTGCACTAATTATGGTACTCCTAGAGTCAATTTATGGTGAAGATATTGTGTATAATAAATCATCAATGGCTGAAACTTTGGCAAACGGTATTACAGACAAAGATGCAAGAAACAAAATCGAAATGATTGCAATGATGGCAACAATGAAAAGTCATATTGACGGTATGAAAAGTGGTGCAGGTCTTGGTGGACTTGGAGACTTAGGCAGTATGCTTGATGGACTAAAAGGTATGATGAAGTAAAAGTCACAACTTGTGACTTTTCTAACCAAATAACAAAAAAAAAATATTAAGGAAATATTATGAATAACAATTTAATCGAAGTAACAGTAGGCGTAGACGGTAAAGGTATCACTCATGTAGATGGACATCCAGCAGAGGTGCTTCCTGCACTTGCAAATGCAATGGGACACATTTTTGCACACTTTGGTAAAGTACCACCTCTTGAAGATTTGATGGAAATGAGCGTTGAAGCTACTTGTAACGAGCCTTTTATGCTACAAGTTTCAGAAAGTAACACTGGCTTTGGTGGGTGTGAAGAGTGTCTACTCTCTGCTGTGGCAGATGTAATGAAAGCTGTTGCTACAAGCTTGGAGCTTGATGCAAGACTCACTCAAGACTTGTACGAAAAACTGTATGAAGATGCTAAAGAAATTTCGGTGCAAAGTGCTGAGCAAGTGCCAGAAGAGAAACAATTTTCAGAGCTTGATGATGACATTAAAGCTAAAATGGGTATGTTGGAGGACTAAATGTTTTCCAAACTTATGAAAGCCCTTGACCACTTCATTGAGGTTGAGGACACCCCTTATGAAGTAGCTACAATTTTGTTAAAAGACACTTGTAGCTTTCATAATCCGTTTGTAGATAAACACATCCCTTATGACAAGGAGATTGATGTGACGATTGAGGTTGCCTCTGGTGTGTACTCTTGGGAGTATAAGACTGGACGCTATATTGATGTACCAAAAGATTTTATAGAAGAAATTGAGGTAGTCGCATAAGTCATAAGCTATGACTTTTTAATATTAAGGAATTAAAATGAGTAACAAAATACCTAAGATTGATGATTTTATCGTATACCCTTTTGAGTTTGAATTTGTAGTAGTAAATCAAAAAACTGGTGAGGTTGTGAAAGCCCCTACAAATGCGAGTTGGGACGGTGTACCCGTGACAGCTAACTCTCTAAAAGCTTTGTATGTTAGTACTCCACTTAAAAATTATGGGCACAAACACACAAAAGAAGTTGAAGCTTGGTGGGAAGAGTATTGTAAAGGAGCATAAAATGGAAGCTTTTTTTGTAGAGTATGGAGTGTGGGCTATTTTCTTTATAGCTCTTGTATATGTATTGGTAGCACCAGAAATAGGAGAATATGATGGTAGTTGAAGTAGCATTGATAGAAGAATTGATTATGCACAGTCTTGTAATGGTTACAATTACTGGTGGTATAGTTGTAAAGCGTAAGTATGTTAAAGGTTATCGTCCACACTTCTCTAAAATTAGAGTTATCAGACGTGCAATAAGAAAATTGGAGGTACATGATGAAACTACAGCTAAGTTTTAAGGATAAGGCGTTTGTTTGGTTTATAGATTTTGCTATATTTTGTGCGATACTGTATGGTATTGCTTTATTTGATTAAGGAATTAAAATGAGAGAAATGACAGTTGGTGAGAAGGCTTATCGAAGTTACAAGGCAGTACGTGTGGTAGGATTTAAAGTCCTATTATTTGGTGGGGCTACAGCAGTGGCTATGTGGGTATGGCATTACTACACAGCACACCCACACCCTTTTGAAACTTATATGATAGACAATTCCAAAATGGCGTTGTATATTGAAGCATTGAAAGCTTTGATGTATGAAGCATGGGCAGAGGCTGGGACAGTTATGGAAGAAGAGATTGCAGAAGTTGCAACGGAAGGAGCTACAAATGCTTAATACAGACAAGTTAAAACCTATCAGCACTACATCTTTGCAACCCCTTTTGGGGATTAAGTGCTTAACAGCAGAAGGTGTTACAGTATTTGCAGGACTTAGTGGTTGTGGTAAATCTGTGTATCTTGCAGGAGTATTTAAACAGTTGCAGGATAATGGTTACAACCCTTACTACCTAAACTATGATGAGAGTCCTATGGAGATTGACAGCTATGAGCCAGTAACTTTAGAAGATTTGAAAGATTTGGTAAAAGAAGCTGATGACAAAGATGTTGTCTTTATTGACACCCTTAAAGCATTTTGTAGCTATAGTGATATTGACATTGATGACGACAAAGAAGCTTACAAAATGATGGAAGCCTTTACAAGAATGTCAAGAGATACTGGGGTTACAATTATCCTAGTACATCATGTGGATGATAAGGAAAATCTGGAAGGCTCTACTTCTATCTATGAAGGTGCTGATGCAGTCACTATCTTTGAGCGTAATAAAGACACTGGTATTATGTACGGTAATATCAAAAAACAACGCTTTAGTTTTGATTGTGAGGCTAGTGTAAACTTGGAGCTTTATGAATGAGAGTTGTAAAAGTAACAGCAGGTATTGGTACAAAGTTTTGGTTAGCTTGTCCAGAAACTGGTAAAGTTATTAACATTAATCGTACTGGTGCTAAAAAAGTAGCATCCGTATGTGATGTAGATATTGAAACAAAAACATTAGAGGAGCTTGAAATTCTCAAGCAGGAATATAAAAGTCATAGGGTATGACTTATTAAACATTAAGGAAAAATTATGGTATCAGAAGTAAAACAAACACAGATTATTATGACATTAGCAGAAAAAGGTGGAGAGTTTTTAGCAAATAGAGTAGGAGACATCCCACCAAACCATGCTATAGGCTTGTCACATTTATTGGCGATAGCACCTATGCTTATGAAAGAAGAGGAAGGCACTCCCGTAGATGCAGTACAAGATTTGATTGACCACGTTACAGATATTGGAAAATCTAAAGGTGGCTCAACTGAGGAAAAGTGTGAAACTCCTATTGCTTTATTGCAAGAGTTTAAATCATACTTAGAAAAATGTTAAGCAGTATGTTGATGGTAGGTGTATTAGTCACCACCATTATGGCAGTTAGTATTGAAGTCTTGCAGAGAATTGATGCAAGACTTTAAAAGAGAGGTAAGCAAGTTTAATGTGACACCTTTAAGAGACAGAGAGCGAAAGGAGATAGTATGTCTGATGGAGAATACTTCCTATTACTTTTATTAGTATGGTGGTTTATATTAAGTAGCTAAATAAGCACGTTTTACCTATAACCTATAGTAAGGTATAGGTAGGGCTTTTAAAATGCCTTTTTGACCCCTTAGCGTTACGCTGTGAGGATTTTAAGGTATTTTAAAAGTCATAGGCTATGACTTATTAACAATTAAGGAAAAGAAAATGAAGAAATTACAAAAAATGGTAGTAGATAAATTGTTTGATATACACTCTAGGTTGAGTAATATAGACTCTGTATCTACTTTGAAAGAGGATTTAGAGGAAGTTAGTGTAATGGTTAGAGATTTAGGTGATGCAGTGCAACTTGCAGACTACCCAGTTACAGATAATAGAGGGTTTAATGAGGTGAGTATGTCTAAAGATGAGCCTACCTATTTGTTTAAAGATAGTGCAGAGATAGTTACAAAGGTAATTTCTAAGTACTCTCCAAGAGAGGTAAAGATAGAAACACCAAAAGAAGCTTTAGAGTGGTATGACTATTTGACAAACTGTACTTACACACCTAACCTAGAGTTAGCAAAAACAATTCTGTTTAATTACATAGTCGATAATCTTAAAAAGTAGGAATTAGGTAAACAGTAAACTGATGGTCTTGACCACCCACGTCAAATGACGCTGTACTGGGGCTTTGAGCCATATTTAAAGAAAGTTGAGTATTTGACATTTATAGCAAAAGATGTTATAATACATTTGTATTTGAAATAAGAGGTGTTGTGATTGAAAAGTCACAACCTATGACTTTTAACAATTAAGGAGTTTAAAATGATGTTATTTTTAAGTTTATGGGCATTAGTTTGTTACACACTTGCAGTGTTTGTAGCTATAGACAAAGCAGATAATGATAGAGAGTTAAGTAATGCAGAAGTAGTATTATGTTTACTTGCACCTATATCAGTACCAATCACTATCATACAAGTACTTGTAGAAAAGGATTAGATATGTGTTATGGGTATAATAAACTTGCAAGTATGCAAGGGGCAAAAGACTTCTATGAAGATAACATAGATGATTATGATGAAGCAAGAGAGGAAGCATGGAATGATTACGTTACTAATACTGTTATGGATGAGACATCACAAACATTGATGTCGGGTGTTATTCTAGCTAACATTAAAGATAACTATAGTGGTGATTTTAATGCTTGTGATTTATCAGAATGGCTCTTAGAAGTGGCTGAGAAGGTACTTAAAGAGGATAACAATGATTATCTTGCAGAGTTATATACTAGGGTGTCTGAAAACTTAGAGGACTTTGAGTTTCCAGATGAAGATGAGTGGATTGCCAACAAGTATGAAGGCACTCTTGGAGATATAGCAGACCAGTGTTATGAAGAAGCACGGGACAGAGCTATGGGATTATAAGGAGATTTTATGGTTAGTTTAAAAGAGATTGTAAGTTTTGTGGAAAAGATGGGACACTTTGCTTTAACAGCAAAAACACATCTTGATAGAGGTAATCAAGGATTGGCTGTAGAAGTACTTGAAAAGGCAGAATATGCTAGTACCCAAATGTCAGATAACATTGAAAAGTCACAGCCTATGATTATTGGTAAACAAGAGGTAGAGAATTTAATTCTTTGGGAAGATGAAATTGCATCAACTCACTATGAGTCATACAAAGCATTGCCTCATTGTGAAGAAAAATATGACGAGCAGGAAGAGTTACATTTCTTGGAATTTATGACAATCCCTTACAGTTATCAGAAGGAGGTGAAGTTATGAAGATTGCAAATTTAGGTGTAAGTGGTGTAGGCAGCACACCAAGCCATTATGTAGTTGGTAGATTTGGTGTAGAAAAGATAGAGGAAGTAGTGTTACCAAACGGTACAGTTACTTTTGTAGTAACGTCAAAAGAGACTATCACTAAGTTTTATGGTAAGCACAACTTTACTGTAAATTATGAAAAGGAGAAGTAATGAATATTGTAAAACTAGACGTGCACTCTTATGGGGGTATGACTACTCATACAGTAGGTGTTGCAGGAGTTAAAGAAATTGTCTCAATATATCTTGGAGGTATTGGAGATAGACGTAGAGAAATTGTTGGTTATAAAGTTATTGACAATGATGGGGACTATAAACGGTTTGATGGGCAATTTAACTTTATTGCTTATGTAGAGAAGTAAAACTGAGAAGTCATAGGTTATGACTTTTAACAATAAGAGAGTTAAATCTCTCAATAAAAATTAAGGAATTTAAAATGGAATTTAAAGTATTAGGAAAAGGTTTAGCAGAGTATATCAAAGGTAGAAAAGAGTTTTATCGTACAGAGGTAGACACAGATAAGTTAGTAGAGCTTTATAGAGAAGGCTTCCCAGAAGGAGAAAACCCTATCTTCAATGAGCGTAGAGAGCACGATTGTAATACTTGTTTCCACTTTATTAGAAACATGGGACAAGTTGTGGATGAAAATGGTAAATCAATTTTCAGAGCACCAATGCCATACCCTTTTGATGTAGTGTTTGAAAAACTTGCAGACTTTGTAGAGCTACACACAGTTGTTGAGCCATTCTTAACAAATCAACCAAATGCAGGGAAAGTTGTGACAATTCTTGACACCCCTCTTCTTGGGTTTGATAAGTTTTATCACTTCTTCTATGACATTAAAGGTGATAGTAGAATGTATGAGCCAAATGCACCGAGTGTATTGAGTGCAATTCGTGGACGTATGACAAGTCTTAAAAATGCTATGCAAGTTTCTGATGATGTCATTGATACAGCCCTAGAGTACATAAATGACGGCATTTATAGAGGTGAGGCATACAAAGGTATGGTAGAGTCTTTAAAGTCGGCTAAGACAGAGTATGAAGCATCGGAAAACAAAGAGTTATGGTTGGCTAAAAATCACAATATCCCTGCAAGTAAGTTGAAAGGTAGTGCTATGTGGATTTTAATTGGTGAGATTGACAAAGGTACGCCATTACAAGATGCAGAGAGAATGTACTTGAAAGCCGTAGACCCAACTAACTATATGAGAGTTACTACCATTGCAAGTGAGAAGCAAACTAAAAAAGCTTTAGAGTTTTTGACAGAGCATGGTTATAAAGAGTCACTCTTTAGAAAACACGCCACGTTAGCTGAAATTGAGCACCATAAAGTTTGGGAAGAGCCATCAAAAGCGTATGTAGCTGATGCAGTAGATGAATTGTTTGGAGAGTTACCTACTAAAAAGTCACAAGCTGTGACTAAAGGTAAAGGTGAGAAGATTTCATTAGCAGAAGCTATGGAGCTTATCAAATTCGCCAATACCGTAGAGGTTTCTGTGACTGATGAGAATAAAAATCATATAGCTATTCCGTCAGTGCCTAAATTTGCAGACTCTAAGCCTATGTATCGTTGGGATTGTGGGTTTGGATGGACTTACAGTGGTGGTTTATCAGATGTAAGTAACATTGCAGAGAGCGTTAAGTCGCAAGGTGGTAACATTAATGCAACTCATAGAATTTCTCTAGCTTGGTTTGCTAATGATGATTTAGATATTCATTTGAAGCTACCAAATGGTGATACAGTTTATCATGGCAGACGTAATGCAGGTAATTGGAAGCTTGATGTTGATATGAATGCAGGTGGGTCAGATAATGGAGTAAATCCTATTGAAAATATCTTTACAAATAACCCACAAGATGGTGTGTATGAAGTTGTAGTACATCAATACTCTAAGCGTAGAAAATTTGTAAGAGAAGATTTCTATGTAGAGATTGCTATGCCAAACTTTACCAAAACTGTGCATTACCCAACACGTCTTGGTGCTAAAAAGAGAGTAACAGTAGCAACTTTAAAGCTAAAAGACGGTAAAGTTGTAGACTTTAAGACTAAGTACAACGTGGTTAGTGAGACAGTTGAGCCTAAATGGTATGATGTTACAACAATTCTCAACTCTCCTAAAGAGAGTGCACTTCATCACACCTTCTTTGTACTTGATGGGTACAAATATGAGGATGATGATAAGGTGAGAGGACTCTTTATGGACGCTATGAAGCCAGAATTAAGAGAGCATCGTAAAGTCTTGGAGCTTGTAGGTGATAAAACTGCCTTTGATGCTACAGATAATGGTGCAATCATGTTTGGTATTGCAGACAATAAAGAAAATCTTGATACCCCTATCAAGATTAATGGCAAACCTTATATCATTACTAATAGTAAGGTATAAGCTTGACAAATATCTGTAAAGATGTTATAATACTGGTATCAAAACGAGGTGCTGTGACTGTAAAAGTCATAGCCTATGACTAATTAAGGAGCTGATATGTACCCTAAATACTTTAGGAATACTGTCACTGGAGACATCTATAAGTTTACATCTGAAAACAGAGGGTGTTTACATGAGGCAAATGATAATGTCACTAGGTTTCCAAGTGATTATGATGAAAGAGAATTAGCCCCACATAACTTAAAAAGTATTTGGGAAGAGGTTACAGTAGACGATACTGTTGAGTAAAATTTAATATTAAGGAAAGTAAAATGAAAGTAACAGACATTTGGAAAAAAGCAGCAAAAGAAAATTTGAAAATCGAGACATCAAAAGGTAGTGTATCATTCTTAACACTATGGACTATGCCTATTGAGTCAGCACTTGGGACATCCCTATCAGCAGTGTATGAAGAGTATCAAGA